>ERZ1023963.121-NODE-121-length-24478-cov-8.714409_pt1 | contig 24478 bp, 38 predicted proteins | sample MGYA00380427_ERZ1023963 | MGnify/ENA primary metagenome ERZ1023963 (study PRJEB33179, sample SAMN07449061) | human gut metagenome | biome: Human-gut; feature: Human associated habitat; material: Faeces | host: Homo sapiens | place: India:Kasaragod | collected... | reverse complement strand
GTGCAGATGTATTCTATATCCTAGAAGTAAACTATTCGTGACTTCTGGCGGTAAAGAACAGGCAGCAGGTATCGCAAAAGAAAAGGTGCAAGAAATTTGTTAGAAGATTCCAGCTTTTGAGCGAGAGATTGACTGGCGTAGAGGTAAGACACAAGAAGGCAAAGACTACTGTAAATATATCTTTAAGAATGGTTCTTATTTTGATAACGTTGCGGCTAGAGAGAGCTCTCGTGGTAAGCGTCGTCATGGTGGCTTAATCGAGGAGTGTATTGGTGTTGATGGCACTATCCTAAACGAAGTTCTTATTCCTCTAATGAACATTGACCGAGAGTGTATGGATGGCTCTGTGCAAGAGGCAGAAACCTTGAATAAGAGTCAAATCTATGTCACCACCGCGGGATGGAAAAACACATTTCCATACAATAAGCTCATTTAGCTCTTGATTCGTATGGTGCTAGACCCAGAGAAAGCTATGGTAATGGGCGGTACATGGCGCGTTCCTGTCTTTGTCGGTCTACAGAGTAAAAATTTTGTACAAGAGCTGAAACAAGACGGAACCTTCAATGAGGCTTCTTTTGATCGTGAGTATGAATCTCGTTGGAGCGGCACTGTTGAGGATGCTTTCTTCAATGGAGAAGTATTTGACCGCAATCGTAAGTTGCTACAACCAGAGTATGAAGCCTCTGGACGTTCTTCTGATAGAGCTTATTATATTCTTTCTGTGGACGTTGGACGTAAAAAATGTCAGAGTGTTATTTGTGTTTTCAAAGTTACACCTCAGTCCTAGGGGCCTGCAATTAAGTCGTTGGTAAATATGTTTACAATGGATGACGAGCACTTTGAAGATTAGGCAATAAAAATTAAGAAACTATATTATTAGTTTAAGGCGAAAACCGTGGTAATCGACGGTAATGGTCTAGGTGCTGGCTTGATGGATTACATGGTGAAATCTCAAGTAGACCCTGAAACAGATGACTTCTTCCCTGATTTTGGCGTACTGAATGATGATGATGGAGAATATAAGAAGTATAGAACTGATAGAACAGAGTATGATGCGATTTATGAGATTAAAGCAAATGCGCCAATCAATACAGAAGCACATAGTAATGCGCAGACACAAATGCGCGCAGGTAAGGTAAAATTCTTAATTGATGAAAGAATTGCTAAGAATAAATTACTTGGCACTAAAAAGGGTCAAGCAATGAAACCCGAAGAGAGAGCTGCGTATTTATAGCCTTTCACATATACATCTATTTTACGAGATGAGATGTTGAACTTACGCGAGGAAAATGAAGGCGTTAATATTATTTTAAAGCAAGCTAATAAATCTATTACCAAGGATAAATTTTCTGCTTTTGAATATGGTCTATATTATATCAAGCAAGAGGAAGACAACAAGCGTAAGAAGAAGAAAGGTCGTTTCTCTGATTTTATGTTTATTAGTTAAGTGGGCATAGTTAAATAATAGCCCTATTAGATTTTTTAGTTATAGATAGAGGATGTGATTTAATCTATGCGAGCATCAAGAGGAGAAATTAAGATACATGAAATCCTAGAAGCGAATGATATTAACTTTAAAGAAGAATATGAGTTCGCGGGATTGAAAGCCCCTAGTGGCCGTCCTCTAAGATTCGACTTCGCCGTTTTTGATGATGATGGTAATCTAGATTTTTTGATTGAATATCAAGGTAAATAGCATTATCAAGCTGTCAGCAAATTCGGTGGCAATAGAGGATTGTATCAACAAAAATATAATGATAATCAAAAGCGAAGATTCTGCGCATTAAAAGGTCTTACTTTAATAGAGATTCCTTACACGGATGAGAATATATTAACGTATGATTATATAATGCAAAAGGCCGGGTATTAAGGAGGTGACTAACCTTGCTTAAGCGCAGACAACAAGAAATACGAGATAAAGGGTTTAACCTAATGACGGAACAAGAAGAAGTTGTACCGCAGGATTACTCAAAAATGAGAATTGGTATGCGGACCGTAGATAATGCACTCGTAAATCTTGGCACTTACAAGAGAGTCAACCCGAATTACGGCGATAAGGGCTTTGTTTTAAATGCTATTTACCGACATGATTATAAGACGTTAAGAGAGATTTCAGAATACTTCTTCGAGTCAAGTGGCATCTACTATAGATTATGTAAATATTTGGCTACTTTATATAGGTACGATTGGTATGTAACTCCTTACTGCACTGACATTGCTAAAGAGAAAGAGAATAAAGTTCTTAGTGACGTGTCTAAGGTGTTGCTTTATCTAGATCGATCTGATGTCAAGAGATTATGCGGAAATATCGCCCTAGATATTATGAAGGATGGGGTCTATTACGGAATTATTGTAGATTTCGGAGATAGATTTGGTATCCAGAAATTACCAGCCTCATATTGTCGTAATCGCTATTATTCTGGAATTGACCCAATCGTAGAACTAAATTTATAGTTCTTCGACGCATATTTTACGAATATGCAACAGAGAATTGCGATTCTCAAAACCTTCCCTAAAGATATCCAACAAGGATATGCTTTATATAAGCAGGGCAAGCTAAAAGGAGACTATCCTGGAGATCTAAATTGCTGGTATCCTCTCGATCCCGCAGTTTCAGTGAAGTTGGGATTGAATGATAGTTGTTTTCCTCCTCTTGTTGGAGTTATTCCATCTATTATTGATCTTGATCAGGCTCAAGAGCTTGATCGCCAGAAGACAATGTAGCAGTTATTAAAAATTATTATTCAGAAACTACCATTAGATAAAAATGGTGACTTAATTTTTGATGTAGATGAAGCAAGAGATATCCATAATAATGCAGTCGCAATGCTTAAGCGTGCAGTTGGCGTTGATGTGTTAACTACTTTTGCTGATATTGCTACTGTTGATACCAAGGATAGTAATTCAAATACCACGACTGATGACCTTGAAAAAGTGGAACGTACTGTGTTTAATAATGCAGGCATCTCACGCAATCTATTTAATGCGGATGGTAATCTTGCGGTGACTAATGCTATTTTAACCGATGAGGCGAGCATTAGAGAACTGCCTTTGCAGTTTGCTAATTTATTAAACAAGATTGTGGGACGATTCAATCGTAAAGGTCATTACGAGTTTAGAGTTTCTATGTTGGAAACTACCCAATTTAATTATAAAGAGTTATCTAAGATTTATAAAGAAGATGCGCAGATGGGTTATATGAAGATGTTGCCGCAGATCGCTCTTGGACACTCACAATCCAGTATCTTGGCTACCTTAACATTTGAGAATGAGATTTTACGTCTATCTGAGATTATGATTCCGCCCATGATGAGTAGTACAATGAGTGGGAGCTTGGTCAAAAAAGATTAGGAAGATTAGAATAAATCTCAAAATAAGTAGACAAGTTCAAGCACTACAAAAGTAACGGAGTAGAAATAGTCTGGTCGTCCAGAGAAATCAGATGAACAGAAGAGCGACAAGACAATTGCTAACCGTGAAAGTGCATCATAAGGGAGGGATAGAACTTGCATATTAGTGTTCCTATTGCTAATACAATGGAATTCATCAATGCGACTGAAATATCTCCTTTAATCAGCAAGTGCTAGGTGAAAGTCTGTTATGTGGGGCAAGATCCTAACCGAAATGGAACTGTTATCACTAAGAAAGTTGCTACAGAGATGGGTAAGAAATTGCCAGGTTCTCCAGTGGTAGGCTATTTTGATCAAGAATCTGCGGACTTTGAAGGTCATAACCGTGAGATTGCTTTGCGGGGTAGCGGAAAGTTCGAAATTCTTGATATCACAAAACCATACGGTTTCGTTCCAACAGATGCTAAAGTCTGGTTCCAGAAGTTCGATGATGAAGGTGTTGAACACGAGTATCTAGTAACCGAGTGTTATATTTGGACTAGTGCTTACCCCGAATGTCAGAGAATTTTAGAACGTGGCAATAATCAATCTATGGAACTTAATAAAGAAACACAGGATGGTTTTTGGGCAAAAGATAATAATTCGGGCGACAGAATTTTCATTTACAATGAAGCATTGATTGAAAAATTATGTATTCTCGGAGAATCAGTTGAGCCATGCTTTGAGGGCGCACAATTCAAGACTGAATTCTCCCTAGAAAATATGGAATAGTTCAAGACTACTATGTTTTCTATGTTAAACGAATTACAGGAAACTTTGAATAAAGGAGGCTCTCAAGACACTATGGACGAGAATAAGAAACTCGGAACTCCCGAGGATCCTAACTTCGAGGAAGGAAAGAAAAAGCCACAGGACGAGAATCCTGAGGGTAATACCGCTCCAGAAGATAACAAGCCGAAGGATGGCGAGAAGCCAGATGACGGTAACAAAGATGAGCCTAAGAAGAAGTATAATCTTGATGATGTAACTGAGTATGCTGAGCTGCTCACCAAGTATGAGACTCTTCAGGGCGAATATGAAACTCTTCAGCAAGAGAAGTCTGATCTCGAAACAGAAGTAACTTCTCTAAGAGAGTTCAAGCTATCTGCGGACCGCAAAGAAAAGCAGAATATGATTGATAGTTTCTTTATGTTAAATGACGAAGATAAAAAGGATGTTATTGAGCATATTGATACTTATTCTCTAGACGATATTGAGGCAAAATTGTCCATTATCTGCGTTCGTAACAAGGTTGACTTCAACTTAGATAAGGGCGAAAAAGACGATCAGCCGAAGGGTTTATTCAATCTGGAAAATCCTGCTGATGATAATGTCCCAGAGTGGATTAAGGCAGTTCGTGAGACTGCAAAGAAGCTATAAGGAGGATTAAACAATGGCTAAAAGTGCAAAGCGTTTAGGTAACGCTACCTTTGTGACTTACGGATATGGCCAGGTTGAACCTAACCATATGTCCGCTAAGCGTAATGGCCAGGTATATGCTCAGCTTCCTGCTAATAAGGATATTGAGCTACTTGAGAATGGCCAGTTTGTTAAATACGATTATGCCACTGGCGAGTGCAACTTCACTGGTGCCGGCCCATGGCGTATGGTCTACAATGAAGTAAAGATCTATGAAGATCGCGAAACCGATGCTGATTTCGCCATGATTAAGAGCAACTATAATGCTCGTGTTTATAGTCCAATTGGACAGAACACTTCTGCATTAAAGACCGTTCTTGATTATAGTGGTGAGGCAACTCGTGAAGGCGGGAATGTTGCTTATAAGGTTGAGCAGGGTACTTATAACTATCCTGAGCTTATGCCCGATGGCACGAAGATGGTTCCCCGTGTTATTGCGGTTCCTGTTGGTGATATTTGGACCACTAACACGATTAAAGCTGATGCTGGTTCCTTGCAGGCTAAGGATGAATTGAAGATCGGTGAAGATGGCTATCTGATCAAGGGTCAGGGCGCCGGCGGCGACGAAGATCCTAAGTTCGTGGTTGTTAAGGTTTATACCATGCCCGATCTGCAGCCTGGCGTTAAGATTCAGCGCATTGGTTGATTAAGGAGGGTAAAATAATGGATAGAGCTAATTTACTTCAACTTATGAAGAATGTAGCTAACGCTACTCCTTCTAGCACTTTCTCCTACAATAGTGAGAATCTTTCCTATAACGCTATGAACGAGACTCTTCGTAATGAACTCAATGTTCTTGTTGGCACCGAGGAATTATACGAACAGAATAAACGCATGGTATTCTCTCTTATGGAGCAGACCATGGATGATATCGTTCCTAATCGTCTAATTAACGCTTATGGTCAGTTCGCTGAGATTCAGACCTTCGCTCAGGGTGATCGTCCTGTCTTCAAGCGTAGAACTGGTAAGACCCGTGCAAAGCAGTTCATTACTCGCGTCGGTCTTGCTGGTGTGTACGAGACCTTCAAACTCGGTTCTGAGAGCTTTGAAGTCGCTACTAGCGCTATCGGCGGAGCTGCTCAGATCGGCTTCGAGGAGTTCCTCGATGGTCGCGTAAACTTTGCTGAGCTTACTCAGATTATTATGGATGGTATGGACGAGCTCATTTATCGTGAGATCGCTCAGGCTCTTATGGGTGCTGTCAATCAGCTTCCTGCTGCTAACCGTGTGGCTGCTGCTGGTTTTGATGAAGCTGGTCTTGATCGTCTTGTTACTACTGCAAGTGCTTATGGCACTCCTACAATTTACTGCACTCGCGAGTTTGCGGTAAAAATTGTACCACAGGATGGCTGGATTTCTGATAATATGCGTGACGAACGTTGGAACACCGGTTATCTTGCTAATTACAAGGGCGTTCGTGTTGTAATTCTTCCTCAGACTCTTGAGGATGAGACTAATAGCCGTAAGGTAATTGATCCTGGTTATGCTTGGGTCATTCCTGCTGGTGCTGGTGATAAGCCTGTTAAGGTTGCTTTCGAGGGTGGTACTCACGTTCGTGAGCGTAATGACAATGATGACTGGTCTCGTGATATCCAAGTCTACCGCAAGGTTGGCGTTGCTGTTATGATGACTAATAACATCTTCTCTTACGTTGATACTGAACTCCGGGGCAAGCTGGACGTTATCTAATAACTATTCGAGGGGATAGGGATATATCCCTATCCCCTCTTATCTATTATTTGAGAAAAAGGAGTTTTTAATTATGAATAAAGAGTGTAATGTTACCAATAAGAGTGCGGGTACTGTGATTTATAGCATCCCTGAGCTGAGAGTCCGCAGAGAATTTGCGCCACATGAGACAAAGCGTCTTTCTTCGGCTGAGCTGGATGCTTTGGCTATGAGATCTGGCGGGAAAGAGCTTATCTATAATTATCTTTTTGTTAATGATGAAGAAGTTATTCGCCACATTATTAATGGTGAAGTAGTTCCAGAGTATTATCTAACTGAGGAGCAGATTCCAAGTTGGATGGATACTTGTTCTCTTGATGAATTTAAGGATGCTCTTGATTTTGCTCCTGCGGGAACAAAAGATCTTATCAAGAAGTATGCTGTTGAAAAGCCTTTAAATGATTTTAGCAAGAGAGAAGCTATCAAGGATCAGCTTGGTTTCGATGTTAGCAAGGCTCTTGAAAATATTCAGCCAGATAAAGAAGAAAAGAAGCCTGCTACTAATAAAGTCGTTGGTTCTACTGTAAATGGTCGTCGCACTAGCGCTACTACAATCAAGAAGCCCGCGGAGAATAAAGAATAAGGGAGGTAATCCCCATGAATGAAAAGTATCCAATTCAAGGGGAGCTGACACCCTTTGAAGATATATATGATAGATTCTTCGGTAAAATTACTGATGATATGTATATGGAGTGGACTGAGGAAGACACTAAGAAAGATTTAAAGAACATCTTGATTGATGCTATTCCTGGTTTTGAGTTTCCTCGTTTTCCTCTATATGATTTTGATATTGATGCGGAAACGTTTAATTGTCATTTAACGTCCGAAGAAATCAATATCTTTGCGCTACTGATGTATAATACTTGGCTTCAACGCCAAGTGGCATCTGTTGAACAAACAAGAATGAAATACTCTGGTAGCGATTTTAAAATGACTTCTCAAGCAAACCATCTTGCTAAGTTAATGGAACTTAAGAAAGAGGCTGAGCGTCAATCGCATCATATGCAACGTCTCTATAAGCGCAGAAAAATAATTGATAAGGACGGTTCTATTAAATCTAACTGGTCTACTCTTAGAGAAACGAGCACGTTCGATGGATAAGTATAATATTGATTTTCCAGTAACTACTATTGAGCAAGATACCAAGAGACTTATCAATCAATTATGGAAGTTAATTCCAATGCGCGAGAACGGCGAAGATTGGGAAATGCATCTAAAAACTATGCTAGAGGAAATCTCTGGTTTAGTTCATATTTACAAGGATAAAGTAGAAGGACTAATTTTATTGTCAAAGCTAGAGGGCTTAACCTCAAATATTTGTAATGATTTTATGATTTATCGAAAGACAGTCTTTAGATGTATTGACCTTTTCACGTAGGTCGTTCAACATGATAATCCTTGAAATGAAGCGGAAGAGAATCGAGTCGCACGGGTGTCTTCACCAGGAAGACCGCATGATTAGAGATAAATAGCGCACTTTACATAGAGCGTTACTATATTCTTATCAAGCCGCTTCAATTGAGATGGTTCAGAAAAATTCTGAAGTGCTTGAGCTTGATCCCTCCGGCATTGACGTCGATATGGGGATTTTTGGAGAGGTTCGTGCGCTTATTAACCCCGATAAAGTAAAACAGGACTACGATGATAAGATCGTTTCTATTGATTATGAGCATGGATATGAGCCAGGAGACATTTTTGAATGGAAGAAAACTGGTACGCGATGGATTATCTATACTCAAGAGATTACCGAAGATGCCTATTTTAGAGGGGAAATAAGACGTTGTAGATATAAGATTAGGTTTAAGGATTAGAACGGTAATTGGTGTGCTACCTACGCTGCTATTCGAGGTCCTATAGAAGCATAGATTAATTCTATTTAGAAGAATCAAGAGAGAATCGATGCACCTAATCTAAGTTTAAATATTCTTATGCCGCAGAATGAGAAAACGCTTCATGCTTTTGATAGATATTCAGAGTTTATTTTTGCTGGCAAATGTTGGCGAGTCGAGGCTCCAGATTCTATTAGCATGAAGAATATTATTGAGGTTAATGCGGAAGAGAATTATTGGAATGATACCACTGATGATCTTGAGAAAGAGATGAAGGATGGTTTAGTTTTTGAACCAGCGGATCCCACTCCGGATAGCAAGATTATTGGTGAAACCTTTATAAAGCCGAAGATTGCGGCGACCTACTCCGTTGATATTGCGGACGGAGAATGGAAAATACTTGAAAATGTACCTGCTTGTTTGCGGGTAACTGGAAATTAGACAGCTACAGTGACTTGGAATAAAACTACAAGCGGTCAGTTTACTTTACAATGGGTAAAGGATAATGACGTAAGAGAAAAAATAGTTGTAGTTGAATCGTTGTATTGAGGTGAGCGCGCATGAAACGTAATTTTTATGTATAGCCTAAGTCAAGTTTACTAGGTATGCCAAAGGATGCAGCGATTATTATAGATCGCATGCTATCTAATCCAAATCTCTTGAAACTTCTAGTTTATGAATCAAGAGATTGGAAAGATAAACCAGTTCCTACGGGGGCATAGATTGAAGAATTATTCACGAGCCATCAGATTTCGTCTGTTCCAAGAGTAAAGATTGATAATAAGGAAAAAACTTATATTCGCTTAACTTACGGTAGTATAGTTCGAAATGGTTCTAACCCAGAATATCGAGATAATACATTTGGCATTGATATTATTTGTCATTATGATAACTGGGATTTAGGAGATTTTGAATTGCGACCATATAGAGTTGCAGGTGAGATTGATGCTATGCTCGATAAGACTCATTTAACAGGCATCGGTGAACTTGAATTTATTTCTGCTGTTCCTTATGTGTATAGTGAAGAATTTGCGGGAGTGTCCTTGACTTATTTAGCTATTAGAGGTCATGAGGACTTGGAAAATCCGTTAAATGACTGATTATCGACTTGCTTTAATGGCCGGAATAGATATTCCTATTCCAGAATTATTATTGGTTGTTCATGTTCCGACTGTTAAAGATATTGCATATATGGGGGAGCAGGAGTTCTTTTTAGCTGTTTAGTATATTTGCTTAGAGAAAGAATCTTTAGTATAGGACGAAACTCTTTTAGCATCTTTGACTAATTTTCAAGTATTGATGAAAGTATTAGAGCAGTCGAAGGATAAAGAAAAAAAGGCTGCTATAACCACTTTACTTTAGTTACTTTTTCCTAACTACACATCTATATTTACCAAGAACAGTATTATTTTAAGACAAGTTGACGGGGATAATACAGTCTTGATAGATACAGAAAACTTTGATAGCTTTTAGGCTGCATTAAAAGAGATTTTATGTGTTAATAGTCTCTTTTAGGGAGAAAATATTATTTATAATCCAGTGAATAAAAGAGCTAAAGAAATTGCAGATAAGATCATGCGCGGCCGCAGGAAAGTTGCTGAATTAAAGAGTAAGAAAAGTAACAATAGTGTACTAACTAGATACGTCTCCATTTTGACCGTTGCTGGAGTAGCTTCATTAGAACAATGTTTATAGTGTAATTTATTCTAGCTATTTGATCTAATGGAAAGATACACAAGTTATGTTGAATGGGATGCCGATTTGCGAGTTAGACTAGCGGGCGGCAAACCTGATAAACCCGTCGAACCATGGATGAGAGATTTACATTCAATTAAGTCTAACGCCTTTAACGCAGGTGGTATGTCAGACTTAATTTAGATGTAGTAATCTTTTATTCTCATATAATAAAGGAGGAAATATACTATGCGTTATGGTGTTCGCGAAATTTGCGACGTAGTTTTCCGTGCTAGAGCTAAAATGCAACTTGGTAATCGTACCTTCTATAGAAACGATCCAGTTATTTATTTTGATACCCTAAAGACCTCTAGCCTTGAAGGCGCTTCTACTACTGTATACGCCGCTGGTGGTCGTGGCAACGCTCGTTTAATTGCATGGGACGGCGAACGTACTCTGACCTTCAATATGGAAGATGCGTTAATCAGTCCAGAGAGCTTATCCATTCTCGCTGCTTCCGGTTTAACCGAGGCTAGCGAGGCCGAGCCAGTTTATGTTCATACCACTTCTACTGTAACTGTAGAGGCAAAGAATACTATCAAACTACCTGGTATCTATGCTTGCCATCCTAATGGTACTGGTACTCCAACTGGTGTAACTCTTGCTCAGTTAACACAGAAGAAAGCTGTTAATGCAGATATCTTCTGCATGATTCTTGATGAAAATGGCAGAGTAACGACTGAACCTTGTGTACCTGCTGCTGTTGCCTATGATTCTAATGGCACTACAATTACTTGCTATGCTGATGGCAAGACCGGTCATACCGATCTTCCTGTCGGATCTATCGTACTGGTTGACTACTATGTTTGCCATACCTCTGGTGTTAAGGTAATCGAGATTACGCCCGAGATTAAGGGTCAGAACTTCTATATTGAGGCTTCTACTTTGTTCCGTGATGAAACAAGTGGCCAGGATATGCCTGCGGAGTTTGTAATTCCTAACGGCAAGGTCCAGTCTAACTTCACCTTCTCTATGGCTTCTAGTGGCGATCCTTCTACTTTCAGTTTCGTAGTTGATGCATTCCCTGCTCCTACTAAGTTTGATCCAACTAAGAAGGTTCTTGCGGCTCTCTATGTTGTGGAGGGGGACACAGACGAGGACAATAGTAAGCGTCCCGCCGGCGAAGCAACGGGGGAATAAATACTCTGGAGGTTAATGACGCGGAGTCTAAATATACAGAACCAGTCCAGATCCAATCTGCTGCTAAGCGACTGAGCTTTATAGAAGATGAAGATGAGGACTTAATTTGAGTTTAAGGGAGGACTTTATGTCCTCCCTTTTTCTTATTATCTGGAGGATAAATAAAATGGCAAAAAAAAGTGAAAACTCTTCTGTTATAAATATTGATGAAGCTATTTCAAATGCCTATATACATTTAATGCCTAAGCATGTTGACAAATCCTCAATTTCAACTACTGCTGCCTTTTTTCAACGAGAAGCTAGTAAAAGATAGAATTCCGCAAGAAATAAAGCAGTAAAATAGATGTTAAATAGTACTCTTTTACGTATTAATGATAAATAGGTTGACTTAAAAACTTTTGTAAATACTTTTGGTACTGCTTAGTTAGAGGAGTCTTTGGGAATAGCGCTTACTTAGGCAGCAAACGAAATGAATGAATAGTTTTCAAACATTGAAGGGCCTACTTTAACTGAGGCTGTTTAGCAAATAAATCGTATTATTTATGGTTCTAAATAGACAAACAGCGAAACCTTTAATTCATGGCTCGATGCTGTGGGACAAGCTTTATAGGCTGTAAATATTTCGCCGAAAGGTTTTGATTTAGCAAGAGCTATTAGCGCAGGTAAAAGTATACCTACTCTTATAGATGCTTCACCTGAAGAAGTGGCGGCTGCGAATAAGATCGTAGAGTATATTGAAAGAGCGCAGGCGAAATTAGGAGCGGGAAAATTAACAAAAGGTAGTTTAATAGGTACTACTAGAAATATTACAGGTAATAAGTTGGGCGAAATTTGGGGAAAGTAGCTGGCGGAGTCGTTAGATGTAAATAGGTTTGAACCGAGTGTTGATGCCGTGGTTGAGCGTACTTTTAAGGCTAAATTGAGTGGTACTAGCAAGACTATTGAAGGAGGTACCACAGCAAAGCCTGATATTATTACAAATAAGCTCTTTACTGCAAGAATATTGCCCACAAGTGAAGTATCTGGATAGATAGATATATTGGCTAATGCTTCTATCAAACAAAGTTCAAGTTTGACTCCTAAAAATATTCGTTTGGTTAGTGGTACACCTATATTAACAGTGATAAAAGATTCTCCATAGTATGGAACATATAACATTTTAGCACATTATAATAGTTTTAAAAATGAATATAAAGATTTTAAAACTTTTGTCGCAGGTTCTTTTATGACTTAGTATTTAATGGGTACTGGAAAGCAATTAGATAATGGAGGCTATGATACTGCTTGGTTTATGTTGATAAGTGGTAAAGCCTATTCTATGCTAGATATAGTTGACGATATTGTGAGTGGTAACTCTACAATAACAATTGAGTTTCCTAATATATCTGCGGTTCCCAAATTAAATAAATCTAATAGTACTTTAGCGGACGCCTATGAGAGAAGTAATAAAACCAAGGAATTAATTAACAAATTAACTATAACTGCTATTTTAAATGCTAATTTTTATAATACTTGACATTAGTGAAAAAATTTTATAATATTATAGTATAAAAATATGAGATAAAGGAGTTAATAATTTTATGAAAACGACTTTTACTAAACTGGGTTTGAAGGCAAAAAAAGTAGCTGCTTCATGCCAGATCAATGATAATATTAGTCTTGAAATTCGTCAGTATCTCCCTATTGATGAAAAAGCAAATTTAATTTAGTTCATTGTAAATCATGCTCTTGATCAAATGACTGGATGTTTTAGTCCAGTAAGAGTAGAGGTTTATTTCTCTATTGCTGTGTGTAAGTGGTATGCAGGTATTACTTTTACAGACAAGCAGATGACAGAAGTTTCTAAAACTTATGATCTATTAGAAGAGAACGGTGTAATTGATAAAATTATATCTGTTATTCCGGAAAATGAAATCAATTTTATGAACGAACTGGTGAATGATACAATTGATGATATTGCAAGATATAATTCTTCCGCGGCAGGTATTATTCAAGCTATGAGTGCGAATGCAGACGGTTTAGATAATCAAATTACTGAAATTTTAGATAAAGTTAAAAATGGTGAAAATATGGAAACTTTATCTGTGATTAAAGATGTGGTTGGAAAAGATTAAGGAATCTAATTAAATTCTCAGATTAAGTAGAGAATTAAAAGGCTCTTGAGGATACTAATTCTCAAGAGCCTTTATTTTGTTTATATAGGTGTTAAAGGAGGAAAAGGACAATGGCGAAACGTTTGAATTATACAATTGGCGTTAATGCGGATACTAGTCAATTATAGGCTTAGTTAAAAAGCGCTATTAATAGTCTTAATACAGTTGGCAATAAAATTTCGCTAGCTCCTAGTATTTAGGAGGCATCTCGGGCCGCTTTAGATCTTGCTCAAAATTTACAAAGAGCTACTAATCCTACAACAGGTTCATTAGATTTAAGTAAATTTAATAATGAGTTAAAGAAAAGTGGACTTACTTTAGAGGATTATTATATTAAATTAAGTAAGCTCGGTCCTGCTGGTTAGTAGGCTTTTATGAATGTAGCTTAGTCGATTACTGCGGCATAGGTGCCTTTAAAGCGTACTAGTAAATTATTTGATGAATTATGGACTACGATGAAGAATACAATGCGTTGGCAATTAACATCTAGTGCATTGCATGTTCTTGTCGGCACTTTACAAACTGCTTATGGATATGCTAAAGATTTAAATAGATCACTTAATGAAATTCGTATTGTAACCAGCAAATCTGCGGAAGATATGACTGCTTTTGCTGAATAGGCGAATAGAGCAGCAAAGGCATTAAGTACGACTACTGTGGATTATACCGATGCAAGTTTGATCTATTACCAATAGGGCTTAAATGACAAAGAAGTTGCTGATCGTACTGATACTACGATTAAGATGGCTAATGTTGCTGGCACGACTGCCGAAGAGGCATCCCAGCAATTAACGGCTATTTGGAATAACTTCTATGATGGAAGTAAAAGTTTAGAGTATTACGCAGATGTTATGGTCAAATTAGGTGCAGCAACTGCTTCTAGCTCGGATGAAATTTCTGAAGGCATTGAAAAATTTGCGGCTGTTGCTAATACGGTTGGTTTAAGCTATGACTACGCGGCATCTGCTCTTGCTACAGTTACTGCACAAACTCGAGAAAGTGCTAGTGTTGTTGGTACTGCATTTAGAACTTTATTCTCTCGTATTCAAGGTCTGCAGCAAGGAGAAACATTAGACGATGGCACAACTTTAAATAAATATTCAACTGCTCTTGCTAAAGTTGGCGTAAATATTAAAGATACTGATGGTTAGTTGAAAGATATGGACGTTATACTCAGCGAACTTGGTGATAAATGGGAAACTCTTGCTCAAGATCAAAAGATTGCTCTTGCTGAAACAGTTGCGGGCGTGCGTTAGTGGACCCAGTTAATCGCATTAATGGACAATTGGGATTTCTTTGAAGAAAATCTTGCTATTGCACAAGGTTCTGAGGGAGCTTTGGAGGCTTAGGCAAATATTTATGCTGAGTCTTGGGAAGCTGCTAGAAAGAGAATAAAAGCTGCCGGTGAGGATATTTATGACAGTTTAATAAATCCTGACTTTTTCATTGGTGTAGATAATGTATTTACTCCAATTTTAACTGGTGTAGCTGATGTTATTGATGGACTTGGTGGTATGTCTGGAGTTTTATCTGGAATTGTTTTATTAGTAAATAAAATTTACGGTGATAAAATTGCTCAGTCTATGAGAGATATGGCTGCTAGTGTAGGGTTTTTAAAAGATAGTGATAAATAGAGGGCTATAGCGCTAAAAGAACAAGCTGTTGAATTAAGTAAAATAGTAGTTTACTCTAATGTGGAAAAGAAAGATTTTACTTAGAGTGATGATATTGGTTTTCAAAAGCTAGAGGTATAGAAATAGTTAATTGATTTAGAGTCATAGGCTGATAAATGGGCTGAAAAAATGACTGGCAGAAATGCTGAAATATTAAAGGGCTAGATTGAAAGACTTTAGAAAGAATCAGAAATCTTAGATGTATTAAAAAAAGAAGTGGTGGAAGCTGATAAACTAAAGAGGCAATCAGAGAATTAGTTAGATGGACGACTTAAAGGTGACAGTGATTGGCGACAAGAACTTGGTGGATCGGTAATAAAAAATTAGAAAGGCAAAACTATTGGCCGTACGATTAAGTCTGATTACAGACCTATTTCTAAAGAAATTGATTCAATTGTAAATGATAGTAGCATTAAGAGCTCTCAAGATGCACTAAAAGCACTTGAAGCTCAGTTGAAACCTGTAGCAGAGCAATATGTAAAACTTGATGCCATTTAGCTAGAATTTAGTAATAATGGAAGGCAAGTTAGTCAATCTATGATTGATTTGGTAAGAAATTCTGGTCTATTGGATGAAGAATTAAAAGAATTAAGTTAGGAAGATGCAGATTCGTTTATTATTAATTGGTTAACAGAAGCAGATGGATTAGAATAGTCTTTTAATAATTGTACTGAAAAAATAGGTGCTTTTTAGGCTGCTATGTTAGGATTAACAGATGGTAGTTTTACGGCAGAAAATTCGATTGAAGGTATAGTTAATGCTATTATAGATTTAGCAGCTAAAGGAGAAAGCGCAGAGTAGATTATAGAAAGATTAAAAAAGGGTTCTGAGGCACTTCAAAAGGGTTATAAAAAAGGAGCATTTGCGACCAAAGACTGGGCTGATAATTTAGTTGCTATTGGTAATATGCTATCATAGGTTACTCTGGCCATTAATAGCGCTAATTCTATAATAGATGTATTTACAACAGGTCTGGCTGATGGTGAAACTTATTTAGATAAATTTATAAAGTTGTTAACTAATGCAGGTATGCTTTTACCAGTAATTTTTGGTATGTTTAAAAAAGGAACTGCTGAGAATATAAAACTTGGTCTATCGTATCTTTTTACTGGGACATCTGCGGAGGCTTCTGCAGAAGGTATTACAACCGTTGGAACGGCATTAAATGCTGCTTTGCCGGCGATTGGATTAGTAATTATTGCTTTAACAGCAATAATTAAAATTATTGACGCTATTGTTGTTACATCTGATGAAGCTAGAGAAAAAATATAGGAAGCTACTGATGCCTATGAAGAACAAAAATCTTAGTTAGAATCTTTAAACAATGAGCTTGAAACAACAAAAGATAAAATTGATGAATTAAATGGTAAAGATTCTTTGACTTTGGTTGAAGGAGAAGAGCTAAAAAAATTAAAGTAGCAAGAAGCTTCTTTGGAAAGATAGGCTAAATTACAGGAAAGATTAACTAAAGCTGCTCAAAAAACCTAGGCTGAAGAAATTGATAAGAATTTTATGAAGTCTACCAAAAAAATAGCGAAAGGCCCGAAAATAAAAGAACTTTGGATAGAAGGCGTTTAGGTAAAAAATGAGGAAGATTTTGAAAAAGCTACTAAAAATTTTGATAAAGATTCAGATATATGGAAAGATTATTTAGACCAATATAAAGAATTTTCAACACAGAGAGACGAATGGATTAATGAAAATAGTGAAGCTATTTAGCAAGCTGAAAGTGATTATCAATCTTATATTGAAGCTATTAATGCAGGAGTAATTGAACTTGATTCAGATAAGGTTGAAGAATTTCAAAATCGTCTTAAAGAAATTCGTGAAGAATTATATCCGGATGAAAATGAATATTTTGATGTAATTATAAAGCCTATCCTTGAAGAAGACTCTGTAGAAGAAGTATCTAGTGAAATTTATCAAAAATTGGCCAAAGGCGCGGATCCTGAAAAGGTAGAAGGATTAATTTCAGATCCTATCAAGCAATCGCTATTAAATGCTGGTATTACTGTTGATGAATTTTTAGAGCGCTTGCAGAATTAGATAAACTAGACTAAAGAATAGCTAGAAACAATGCTCCCTGAGGGTACTGACCTTAGCTCGTTAACATCTGAAGATTGGAATATCTTAATGTCTGTTAATTTATAGGGCGAAGGAATCGAAGACCTTGATAGTTTGATGGCTTTTCTAGATAGCTATAAACAAGAGCATAATGTAGAGGTTGAAGTAAGCGCATCTGGTATTGGTGAAATTTTACGTGCTTATTAGGACGATGAAGAGCTTTCAGAAGAATAGATTGCGCTTCTTGATGCGGTAGAAGCAAAATATGCTGAGTTAAGTGAGTTAAGAAATAAAGGCGGACATGAATATTTAGAGTTATTAAGATAGATTCAAGAACAAGAGGAATAGAACAGTCTTACTGAGTTAGAAAATACCAGATAGGAGCTAACTGAAAAAGCTGCGGCCTTATAGCAATTAATATAGCTATTGGAAGCTAACAATAAGGACGGAGAAAATCAAGTATGGATAGACGCTAAAACAGATGAGTTTAATAAGACAATGTCTGAACTCATGAAAACCAAATATGAAATTGACGTACAGGTAAATGCTGATTTAGCTTCTGACGTAGATTAGGCTTTTGGTTTAGCTAATGAGTTTGAAAAAATATCTGGTTATTTGAGTGATAGTTTAGAGATTAGCTTTGATAAAGCTTAGGAAATTATTGATGCTGGTTATGGAGAACTGTTAATTGGCGCTAGAGAAACTGCTAACCATACAATTGAAATAAATGAAACTACCCGTGACGCTTTTATAAATAATAAACGAGAAGAACTTAATGTTGATAGAGAAGCTAAGATTAAATAGTTACAAAATGAGCGTTCTCTTTTAGTTGCTAAATAGGATGCTGTACAAAAAGGTATTGCAGCATTAAAAGAGGGATTGGCAGCCTCTGGTACAACTGCAAAAGCAGAAGCTCTTATTCAAGCATCTAAATATAAAGCTTAGGCTGATGCAGCAAAAGTAACTGCTGAAAAGGAAAGCGATGCAGCAGATGAAAAGAATGATGAGATTGCTACAGATGCTGAAAGATTAGTAAATGCGCTAGGTTTAATGAATGAAACAAACGCAGAAAATGCGCAACAAGCTTACTCAGATGCTGCTGTAGCTTCTACTCAATCGGCCTAGATTCAAATTAATGCTTTAAATAGAATCCAAGAAGCTGCCGTAGCAATGTCAAAGGCTATAGCCGCCGCAGCCACAGGAAATGCTGATTCTTATAAACCTGTATCTGGAGATATCGGAGGATCTGTTTTCGTTGGAGGTACGAGTTTTAGAGAAGGAGAAAATACTTATTCTACTACTTAGGCATCTTTTACGAGTCCAAACCTTTCTGTTGATGATATAATTGCAGCAGCTAATGGTAGTGAAGAAACTTTAAATGCTGCTCTTGAATCAGCTCTTAATTAGTTAGAAGCGCAGAATACTTCTATTTCAAATTAGATTGGTTCAATAGATGCAGGCATTGCAGCCCTTCAATCTAGTAACTTGTCTTTAGGAAGCAGTGGTTCTGGAAGCAGTAACGGAGGTTCTGGCGGCGGTGGTGGTAGCAGTAATAGAACATATGACAAAGAGGAATTAAAAACCCTTGAAGATGTTGAAGACCGTTATCACAATATTAATCGCTAGCTTGAAAGACAAAGCGATTTGTTAGACGATCTAAGTAATTCCACTGATCGAGCTTGGGGCACTGAGGCTCTTGAGGGATATGCAGCTGAAATTGCGGCTCTTGAAGAGCAACAAGAGAATTATAACTAGAAATTATTAGAAGCACAAGATTATCTCAAATCTGATGGAGACCTAGTTAAACAGTACTTTGCTGATGCTAATATTGCAGCCAATGGTGAGATTACTAACTATGAAGAGCTATTAAAAGAAAACTTAAACCTTTATAACGCAGAGGTAGAAAGATATAATCAAGCTGTTGCGGGAAAAGAGCTAAGCGAAGAAGAGTATAATAAATATAAAGCTCAACTCGATGAGGCTCAATAGCTATTTGAAGCCCGCCAGCATGCCCTTGAACAATATGAAGAGACGCTTGATGTTGTTCGCGATACTCTTGATAATATTCAAGATACAGCTAGATCACTTGCAGATAAAAAGCTTGAAGAGATTAAATTTAAAATACAGATTGTCCTAGATGTCAAATCCATGAAAGATGTTGTTCGTGATTTGCGGAAATCTATTTCTGAAATTTTTGGCGATATTTTAACGTAGAATTTTGCAGGATATTCTAATATTGAGAGTCCTTTAGGGTTAGATGCGGAAGCTGCTCAAAAAGAAATCGAGTTATTGGGGAGCTATCAAGAGGAATGGAATTCTTTAAAAGCGCTTTATGAGAGCACTGAAGATGAAGCTGACCGCAAAGCCATCATGGAAGAGATGCAATCTTTATAGAGTAATATCGCAGAATCTGCTAAAGCTTTTATTGAATGGGCTAATTCTATTGAAGATATTGTTCCAAATGCAATAGACGCTGCCGCGGAAAGATTCTCAGAATTTACTAATCAATTAGAGCACAACACTTCAGTTCTTGATACCATTAAAGAACTTTATGCTTTATAGGGGATAACTTATAAGACTACCGAAGGTTTTAACCGTCTCCAATAGAATACTCAAGAGAGAATGAATGCGTCTGTTGCTACTGCGCAATTACAGAAGACTAGAGCTGATGAAGCTGCCAAGAGATTAGCAGAAGCCTAGGCGAAACTTGATTCTCTCAATGGAGATGAATCTGATCCTCGATATGATACCTATAAGAAAGCAAGAGATGCTTATCTTTAGGAGTTTAACGAAGCTCAAGAAGCTTACTTATCTTCTGCGCAAAAGGCTATGGAATTGGCGCAAGAAATGTATCTTCAATAGATTGATAAAGCAGCTTATGAGTTTGGTAAGGCTGCCGCAAATGGAACTTCTCTTGATTTATTGCAAGATAAATATGACCATTATATTGAAGAAAATGAGCGCTATTTTGATAAAGTAAATGAAGCTTATTAGACGTCCTCTTGGTACAATAAACTCCAGGCAGATATTGATAAAACTACTAATTCTGCACACAAGGAAAGATTAAAAGTCTTATAGAAAGAAATCGACCAACGTAGAGAAAATAATAAACTGTCTCAGTATGATCTTGATATTTTAAATGCTAAATATGAAGTTATGCAAGCTTAGATGGCACTTGAGGATGCGCAAAATGCTAAAAATAAGATTCAATTAACTAGAGATAGTCAGGGTAACTGGAATTATCAATATACCGCAGATTAGGATTAGATTGCAGAGGCTCAATAGAATCTTCTTGACGCGGAAAATGAATGGTATAATACAGCTAAACAATAGGTTACTGATGTAACTGGAGAAATTACTTCTACATGGCAAGAATGTTAGGATAAAGTGAAAGAAATTTATTCTGATATGACTCTGACAGACGAAGAACGGTCCGCAAAGGCGCAAGAGATTTATAGATATTATTCAGAGAAGATTAAATCTTTAGAAGAAGAAAAACAAATTGCCATCGCAGATATGACAGAAGCTGGTGCTACAAATCTACTTCATAATGCCGCGATAAACGGTGATGCAATATCTGGTTTAATTTCTGAAGATATTTAGAATGTTATTGAAAATTATCAAGGCGGTATAAATGGGTTACTTTAGCTCAATGGAGAGTAGCTTAAAAGGATTTTTGGTGAAAATACTAAATTCGTTGATTTATTTGAAAATACTTATGCCACAGATCTTGGTAAAATGACTATAAATGCTCAAAATTTTGAAAAGGCATTACAAGAATATTTAGGAAAAGCCGAAGGAAATTTTAAGGCTTATCAAGGCAAGGTTTAGGAAACTGCCAAAAATACTGGAACCACTCTTGATGAATTGGCTAAGGATACTGATGTAGTATCTAAATCAACAGAAGGACTTCGTAGACAAGGCCAAGAAACAACTATTGCACTTTGGGATATGGTATCTGCCGCACAGACTCTAGCATTTCAATAGATCGAGTTGGCAGCCTCGGTTTGGGACAGCGTTAATGCTTATAGATCCTTAACAGAAGAGATTGCTAGATATGCCAGAGCAAATAGCGGTTTAGCTAATGGATATGATCCGAATGTTGACTATGAAGCTCTTATTATGGATGGCCTAGCAAATGGTTGGTTAACTTATGGTAGTGACCAATACAGAGAGCTATTTAAACAGCGTGAGGCTAAGATTGATGATTTGGGCTTAACCGAAGACTATTATGGTACTCGTGGCGCTGCCGCTGATGAAAGATATCGAAATGCCACTGCGGTGGGTAAATTTACCGACGAAGGAACCTATAGAGAAATTTTAGATAAACTAGGTGTTACTGATCTAGGCACTACTGAAAATGGACCTGTTGATAAGCATGATAGGCCTAACGAAGGTATTTATACGATGAATGAGTCTCCTCTTGTTAATGGTAGTGGTATTAAAGATAAAGAGGAATTGTATAATAATAAAGAGCTTTATGAATTATACAAAAAACAAAATTCAGATTATCTTAATGAGCTTATCGCAAAGAGTAGTCTTTTAGCAATTACTCCTGAAATTTTAAATTCTATTGAAAAAGCTTTGGATAGTAATGCTTTTGCCTCAATAGCGCTTATCGGAGAAAAACTTGATTCTCTTGTTACTAACGGAGTAGAAGTTTCTAATCCTATTGAATAGACTGTACACATTGAGAGTGTAGAATTCCCGAATGTTACTAGCCGTACCGAAATTGAAGAAGCTTTTGTTAGTCTTACTAATGATGCAGCACAGTGGGCTAGAAGAAGAGATTAATAAGGAGGGGTTAATCCCCTCCTTATTAAGGAGAGAAAGGAGATTTAAATGAATAATGTATCAGAGCAACTTTTAAAGGCTATGGATATTATTGTAGATCAAAAACTTACTTAGCTTTAGTATGATAAAACCATTCAAGCTAAGATTTACTCCGTTATAGACGTAGATACTGGAGAATATAAGGTTAAGTATAATGGAAATATTTTTTCAGCTTTTTCTAATGATACTTCTAAAACTTATAAAACAAATGATGCAGTATATGTGTCTGTGCCAGAGGGAGATTTTTCTGGTAAAAAAATTATTACTTCACTAGTTACGGCAGACTCTTTGTCGAGTCAATAGTTAACAGATTTATCTAATTCTATTACAGAGGTATCACCTACATTTGATATTTTATATGGTGGATAGTACGAAGCAGGAAAAGAATATGGAGTGGTCGCGGGGGCTCCCTTTGAAGATTCTAATAGCTACAGTTATATCTACAAAGGGCCGGATGACTATGATCCAAATGGAAATCATGGTTTATTTCAACAATATTCAAATAATGGAGAGTATATTAGAATAAAAGCGTCATTCTTAACATAGTTTTATGATATTCATAATAAAGGTAATTATGGCTTGGAAGTTGAATTCTATACTAGAGAAGATAATAGCGTTAAGTATAGATTAGATTTACAAAGTTTTAATGGTAATGCTTATAATTTTTCTGTCTACGCGCCGCAAGAGATTATTCTCAAGGTATAGAAGAATTATTTAACAGGACTTAAATCTATTAAACTTTTTGAAGAAGATTTTAATTATGATATAAATAATAAAGGTGAAGAGAATGAAAAAGTTATTACTGAGAATTTTAATATCTTTGTAAAGGATATTATTCTTCAATATGTTGATAAAAAAGATTTAAGTGATGCGAGTTATTATTTAACCATTACAGCTCCAAAGGGTATTGCCTTTATTGATGGAAAAGTCGCTGAATTAGATTTAGTAGGTCGCTTAATCTATAAAGGCGAAGATATCATGGATAATAAAAAGTGCGCTTGCCAATGGTATAAGAGAAATTTAAACGTGATGATTGGCGTTGATGGATATAGCAAATCCGCAGGTTTTGGATGGGAAAAGATGGAAAATAAGACTTCCAATTCTCTCACTCTTGTTGCTGGGGATGTTATTCATCAATAGAAATATAAGTTAGTTGTTATTTATAATGAAAAAACTACTTTAAGTGCGGAAGTCGAGATATGGAATCGTGGCACTTCTTATGATTACTCTATTGAGCAAATTACAGAGAGCGCGAATATTAAGCTACGGCTAAGAAATAATTTTAATGAGGAGTCTTTGGTAGGAGATTGGTATTTGTCTTATCCTGATGGCAGTTACAGCTCTGTATAGAACGGGAAAAAATAGTCAGAGATTATTATAGATTCTTATTTGCAATATAGTTCCATAGTTTTCTACTGTGCGGTTTATAATACCAAAGAAGAGATTATTGGAACCTTAGAGTACACTATTGCAAATAGTGAAAATGAAGATGACGTTACTATTAGTTATATTGGTGACGATAACTTTAGATATGATGCAAATGGCGACGTTACTTTTGAGGATTCTGAGAAAGAAAGAAATCTTTAGGTCAATTTAGCCTGGAAGGAAGGGTTCGCAACCTCTTATTCTGTTTCTTGGTTTATGAAGGGTTCTGATGGTAAGGAGCATGAATTACCTAGCGATAAAAGTACAGCTTATAATCCGGATAATTCTATGCTTAAAAATCTTTGGGTTGACACATATAAAATTTTACACTATAATATTAAGTAGAAATACAAGACTAATTTTAATAATAATATAGTTATTGTTAAAATTAATACAATCAATGGAAATGTTTATTCTTTCAATAAAGAGATTCTTTGTTTGAAGGATGGAGATCAAGGAACTAATGGTACTACCTATATTGCGGCTGTTCGCCCTTGCGATGTAAGTGGTGAAAAGCTTAGTGGTTTACAGCCTTTAAGATATAAAGATAATAATTGGAGTAATATTAATCTCGGTTGTTATGTTTACAAAGATGGAGAGCTGATTAATAACAAGACTAGCAGCTATACTCTTACTTATAAATGGCAAGGATTCAATGTTACTATAAGAAGCAACGAAGCTAGTGGAACTCCTTCTAAGCAGATCGTTGTTAGCGGCGATGGGGTTTGTGCCGCAGAGGGCCCTAGCGCAGATTTAGAATTTTATGTAAAAGTTCAGGTTACTATCAAAGAAAAGAATAGTAATCCAATAAATATTTATGCTTCTTATCCTATTGATGTTATTATTGGAGACGCAGATTCAGATAAAATCAATATTGATAGTATTCCGTCCTATATTAAATATAATTCTTCTGGCTTAATTCCCTCATTTTATAGCAATAATATTAACTTTTATTATAATAACATTAGCTATAGTAAAAATATTGAATCTTTAAACGGAAAACTTATTACTATTACAAAAAGTCGTAAAGAGGAAGATCAAAGATTCTATTTAGTGCCAGCTAGTTATTTTAGTTTTGAGAATGTAAAAAA
>ERZ1023963.110-NODE-110-length-26402-cov-11.974798_pt1 | contig 26402 bp, 34 predicted proteins | sample MGYA00380427_ERZ1023963 | MGnify/ENA primary metagenome ERZ1023963 (study PRJEB33179, sample SAMN07449061) | human gut metagenome | biome: Human-gut; feature: Human associated habitat; material: Faeces | host: Homo sapiens | place: India:Kasaragod | collected... | reverse complement strand
ATTAACTCCTTTTATTACATAACAAAAAATGGGTAGACCTAACCTATCCATTTTATTTCATGCAGAAAACTATTTACTTTTAAGTTAGTTAGAAGATAATACTCCCTGTTTAGTACTTTATTTTGTACTAAAAATGAAGAAATACAACTTAATTTATTTACATAATTATTAGTCATATTTTGTGTCCTCCTTCTATCTTAACTAGTTTAATTTTATCAAAAAATAGTACTCTTTTCAAGTACTATTTAACATCTTTTTTATCTATTATATATGCTTTGTTGTTTTTATAGAAACAATAAAATATTTCACTAACATCTTTATTACCTATTAAATTTAAAAGCCAAGTCTTATCTTTGTTAATATATTTTAAAGCACTAGTTTGTATTTTACCATCTAATATTAATGGAAAAGGATTCTCACTTTTAATTTTTAAAAAGTTATATTTAAATACACTTAATTTTCCATTATTTTCAAGTACAGCATATTCTACATCAGCTAAGTTTTTTATATCTTTACTTCTTAGTTCCATAAGTAAGTCATCTAAAGTATATCTTTGTTTAATCATTTCTTTAAAATTAATTATACCTTTATTTATTATTAAAGCAGGTTTACCTTCAACTATGTTTCTTATAAAGTTAAATTTCAAACTAATAAAGTTAGCCACTATTTCTAATATAACAAGTACAATTATTGGAAGTATTGTAAGCCACATTGAGTCATGTTTGTTTTCAATACTTATTGCTACCATTTCTGCAATTAAAATACTTACTACTAAGTCTTGAATAGAGAGTTGTCCTACTTCTCTTTTACCCATTAGTCTATAAATTATTAATATAAACACATAGAAAAATAGTGTTCTAAATAAAACTACTAGTATGTCCATAATATCACCTATATTTATTATGTTCTAAAGAATATTTTTTTAATCAATTAATATACTTTTATAGGAGGATTTATGAAAAAATATAATAATTATTTTTTAAATATTGGTTATTTTTTGATTAGTTTATTAGTTTATTTAGTTTTAGTTTCTATTCTTGCTAGTTTAAATGTACTACCATATAAAGTAGTATCTATTATTAGTTTTATAGTTGTTTGTTTATTATTTTTTATAAGTGGTCTTAGGGCTGGAAAAAATAGTAGTAAAAGAGGTTACTTGAGTGGAATTACTATTGGAGTTATAAATATATTAGTACTTTTATTTTTGGGTATTATATTAAGAAGTGTTCCTAGTTTAAAATCAATTCTATATTATGGTATATTAATACTTTCAAGTACGATTGGAGGAATGTTTGGAATTAATACTAGGAAAGGTGGGATGGTTTAGACAAAGTTAGACCTTCTTTATACATACTTTTTTTCATAAGTTTTTTTAGTTCTAAAGTTATGTATTTAGAACAAGTTATTTTGCTTGTGTACTTTTCAGAAGAAATGCGTTTATATTTTTTTATTAGTTTGTTTAAATTAATTTGATCACTATATTGTTTGTTATCATTTGATGATAATACTATGTATGTTTCTACTAAGTTTTTTTTGATTAAGAAAGAATAATTTTGTATTAGATAAGTTGATATAAAATTTTCTAAGGTCTTATCATCATTTAAAATGCAACTATTTTTGTAATCAGTAAATTCAATACTAGAGCATGGGCTTAAAATACTCAGGTTTTGTATATTTGGGCTAATTATAATACGATCAAGTTTTTTATTATACGTTCTATTACCCAACTCTATATATACTGTTTTAAGTTTATCACTACTATTTAAATAAAAAGATAATTCACCAGTATCGTTCGATAATTCATTTGTGAAAAGATTATATTCTATATTTATTTTTTCAAGACTTTTGTTAGCTATAAAAGCCTTTTTCTTTCTTAAATCTTTACATATATTATTTATAATTATTAATTCTAACTGAGTTTTTAACTTCCAAGATGTATCAAATATTTTTATTTCATTTATTGGTGTAAATGTTTGATTATTATTTTTTTCATCAATGTACAAGAATAAGTTATATAAGTCTTTATATAGAAAGTCTTCTATAGATTTATTGTAAACTACCTTATATTCTTCATAATTTGAAGGTGCTTTATTTGAAGAAAAAATGATTTTAACAATAGAATAGTCTAATTTATTTCTTAAGTTATAGTAACTAGTTTTATCTATTTTAGAATATTTAATTAATGTAAATAAACTATATAGACTTATATCAAGGGACTCTAGTTCTCTATCCCAAGGAGTGGGAAGTGAATATGTTTTTCCATCAAATAATTTAAAAGTTCTTAAGTCTTCTTTAAATTTTTTTAGAGTACTTTCTATCTTGTGAATATTATTTCTATTAAATAATATACTTAGTTTTAATTCATCATATAGTAATTTATCTATGTCATAAAAATCATTATATTTTAATACTTTACTTAATAAAGGAAGAAAAGTTTTTTTGTATTTTTCATCCTCTACTAAACATGTTTTTGGATTAAAAGCATTATTGATTTCTTGTTCTAGAAGGTGTTTAAGTATATCTTTTTCTAATTTGTTATCAGTAACAAAAGTGTAATTATATATATTATTTTTATAATTTTCTTTAATTATATTCCATTTTAAATTAACAACTTTTTCTAACTTGGCATTATCTAAAGTAGTGTGTTTAAATTCTATTAGACATGTTAGTTTAAGTATTAATTCATTTAACAATTTTATATCAGTACTATTGATGTTACTTATATTTACTTCTAAATTATGTATATGTTTTTCTAAAAGTACTTCCATGTATACAATGTTATCAATGCATATTTGTTCTTCATATGGTAAATTAAATACTCTCATATATTTTATGTATTTATTAAATCTGTTCATTATTACTTCATTTTTACTAGGTAAATTACTTATACTAATAAGGCTCAAATATGAAGAGACTTCACAATTTATTGCATTTATATTTGTTTCTATTATAATTAGTTTATTCATTATTAAATTAATACTATTTTTTATAGTATCTTTTTTATTTTTTGATAGGAATGGTTTTGATTTTAATATGTCTTTTAATGCTTTTAGTTCTATAAATAATATATTTTTATATGTATTTAATTCATTATGGTAGTATTTTAGTTTGGATATTAATATTGTTGCTAGTTCTTCACTTCTTTCAATGTTATTGTTTACTAAATCTAACATGTTATCTAATTCTAAAGTTGTTTTAGTAATGATATTTGTATAAAAATTTATATCAATATTATTTATTTCTAAATCTAAACTTGTTATATATTTTTTACTTGATAATATTAGGTTATAAGTATCCATATATTCTTTATATTTTTCTTTGTTTTCTTTATAAAATTCTTTCTTAGGAAAGATAATTATATCATTTAAGTTAATTAGGTTAAAATTAGTGTTTGTATTCTTTTTAAATAATTTACTAAATATACTCATAAAACCTCCTGAATGGTGTTTATTATAGAATATAATATTTTTTTAGTCAAGAAAAAAGGTGTATTACTTTAAATACACTTCTCTTAAACTATATATTACATAACTATTAGTACTATAATCACTTAGTAAATTAATTGTTTCTTCATTAATGTAATCTTTTTCTATTAGTTCTTTTACTGTGACTGTATCACTACATTTTTTATCTAAAACACATTTTTTAGAGTAACTTAGTAAATTTGATTTTATTATGTCTTCTTTTTTATTTTTATTATATTCTTTTATACTTATAGTAACTGATGTAATTATTATTACTAATATACCTGTTATAGTAAGTATTAACCCACATTTATTCTTACTCATATATTCACCTATTTATTATAATATTTTTTATAGAAATCGTCTCTAAATTCTTCTAAAGTATCTGTTTCTATGTTTTCTCTTATGTCTTCCATAAGTTTAGTTAAAAATCTAATGTTATGAATGCTAAGTAATCTTTGCCCTAATGTTTCTTCTGCAATTATTAGGTGTCTAATGTAAGCTTTAGTAAAGTTTTTACATGCATAACAGTCACAACTTTCTTCAATTGGAGTAAAGTCTTCTTTAAATTTAGCATTTCTTATATTAATTTTACCATTTCTTGTGTGAGCATTACCATGTCTTGCAATTCTAGTTGGTGCAACGCAGTCAAATATATCTACTCCACGCATTACTCCTTCAATTAAGTCAATTGGATCTCCTACACCCATTAGATATCTTACTTTGTCTTCAGGTAAGTATTTTGTAGTATATTCTATTTCTTTATATAAAACATCTTTTGTTTCTCCTACTGCTGTTCCACCAATACTATACCCGTCAAAATCCATTTTAACAGTTTCTTCTGCACTATATTTTCTTAAGTCTTCGTATTCTCCACCTTGTACTATTCCAAATAATGCTTGTTCACTATTAGAATGTACTTTTTTTCCCCTTTTAGCCCATCTTAGTGTTCTTTCTACACTATTTTTCATGTATTCATAAGTTGCAGGATATGGTGGACATTCGTCAAAACTCATAGCAATATCACTTGATAATTTATTTTGTACTTCAATACTTTTTTCAGGACTTAAGAATAACTTACTTCCATCTATATGGCTTTTAAAGTATACTCCTTCTTCATGTATGTCTTTCTTTTTTGCCAAACTAAATACTTGAAATCCACCACTGTCTGTTAGTATTGGACCATTTTTATAATTCATGAACGCGTGTAAGCCACCAGCATTCTTTACTACACCTTCTCCAGGTCTTAGCCATAAATGATATGTATTTGATAGTATTACATTAGCTTTAGCATCTATTAGTTCTTCAGGGTTTAACGTTTTAACTGTTGCTTGAGTTCCAACAGGCATGAACATTGGAGTTTTGCTTAGTCCCCATTTAGTTGTAAATTCTCCTAAACGAGCCATATTTTTATTACTTTTCTTTAATACTTTGTAGTTTAAATTCATTTTTTGTACTCCTTTTCTTTCCATATATAGAATATCATAAATTAGTAATTTTTACAATTAAAAAGTATGTTCTTTATTAGATTTGAACATACTAGTTTTTTATTGAACTGTCGCAAATTTTGCGATAGTTGGTGTATCTTTTATTTATTATAAATTTTAAATTTTTCACACATTACTTTCTACAAGACACCCAACACAAACTGTAACATCTTAATCGTATAAATTGTTGATTTACCACTAAGTTCGGAATTTCCGAATTTTCTCAAGATATCATATTCTTCAATTATATTTGTTCTTAATAAATCAAATAATTCAGTTGTTGTAAATTTTACAACAACTGAATTATCTAGTTCTTCATTTAAAGCATCATTAATATGTTTTCCTATAGTTTCAATATTTCTACCAAAAAACACAGCTAACTATTCACGATTTTGCTTATCAACTATTTATTTTATTTTTTATAAAAAATAATTCAGCAGTCGCAAATTTTGCGACAACTGAATTATTTAGAATTAATATCATTTGTTATAAACATAGCATCTCCAAATGAGAAAAATCTATATTTATTATCTACTGCATACTTGTAAGCGTTTATTATGTTGTCTCTTCCAGCTAAAGCACTTACTAACATTACTAAAGTACTTTTTGGTAAATGAAAATTTGTAATAAGTGCGTCTATCCCTTTAAATTCGTAACCTGGATATATGAATATACTAGTGTTTTCAGCACACTCTTTAAACTCGCCATATTTAGTAATATTGCTTTCTAGTGTTCTTGTACTAGTTGTCCCCACAGCAATAATGCGTCGTTTTTCTTTCTTAGCAAGATTTAGTTTATCAGCAACACTTTTACTTATCATATAAAACTCACTATGCATTTCATGATTAAGTACATTACTTTCAGTAACTGGTCTAAATGTTCCAAGCCCAACATGAAGTGTAACGTATTCTATATCTACTCCAATACTTTTAATCTCTTCTAGTAACTCTTTTGTGAAATGAAGTCCTGCAGTTGGTGCAGCTGCACTACCTATGTTTTTTGCATACACTGTTTGGTATCTATTTTGATCAGTCAACTTTTCATGAATGTATGGTGGAAGTGGCATTGTTCCAAGCGTGTCAAGTATTTCATATAATATTCCATTATATTCTAACTTAACATGAGTAATCCCGTCACTTAGTTTTTCAGTAACAACTGCTTTTAACTTTCCTTCTCCGAAAGAAACTATATCACCTACATGTAACCTTTTTTGAGGACGAGATAAAACTTCCCACTCATCTTCTAGAATATTCTTTAAAAGTAAAAGTTCTATAACTGCACCTGTATTTTCTTTTACTCCAATAAGTCTTGCTGGTATAACTTTAGTATCATTTAAAACTAAAACATCCCCAGGTTTTAAATAATTAACAATATTTTTAAATACTTCTTCTTTTATTTCACCAGTATTTTTATCAAGCACTAATAACTTAGAACTACTTCTATCTTTAAGTGGTGTCTGAGCAATTAACTCTTCTGGTAAGTCATAATCATAATAATTAATATCATATATATCTTCTTTCATATTTCTTCTCCCATAAAATTATACCACATTATTTAATCTTTGTTAATTTATAAGTATACTCATTAACACTTGTAATATCATAATCTTTTACTTTAGTAATATCAAATACTCTTTTAATTTCATTTAAATTACTCTTTAATAAATCTCTTACAATTTTTAAAGTAATATTAATATTTTTTTTAGTAAATTCTTTTAGATAAATATCTGCTTCTTTTATAATAAAATAAGTACTAATATCTTTAGCAGTTACAATATCTAGGTTTACTAATTTTAACATTATTATATAATTACTAGTTAATGGGTTTATATTTTTTCTAATAACTTTATCTATTTTAAAAACACTTTTATCTAATATTATTTCTTTTTCTTCTTTAATCAAGTTATTCATTTCTAATATAGCATCATCAGTCAATATAATTGTTTTAATTTTTAAATCATTCTTATTGTATGCATCAAACATTTGTAAAACATTTTTCATTTCATAATGTTTTATCATATTTTCCCCAAATTTGCTTTTATTAACATTTAAATATTCTTTCATTAAAAAACACCCCATTTAATGAGGTGTATTATACCTTATTTTGTACATTTTGTCAATTTTTTATTAATACTAATTCATTATTACTATTAATAAATATATTTTAGAAATACATCTTTTAGTATTTTTTGATTTCTAACATATAATAACTATAAATTATTTAATTCCATAACTTTTTCTTCTATTGTTTCTTTATCAACAAAACCTACTATATGGTCAATTTCTTTTCCATCATTAAAGAACTTTAAATGAGGAATACTCATTATTTTAAATCTACTTGCAAGGGCTGGATATTCATCAACGTTTACTTTAATTATTTCAATGTCACTAATAGTTTCTAAAACACTTCCAAGCATTTTGCATGGTCCACACCAGTCAGCATAGAAGTCAACTAAATAGTTTCCTTTACTAATTAAATTATCAAAATCTTCTCCTTTATAATATATCATTTTTATTCACCTTTCTTTAATATTTTATTCATATTCTTTTCATTTATTAAATTCTTTTCAAAAAGTATTCTTAGTGCTTCTTCGGTATTATTTGATTTATATACTTCTTTTATACCTTCCCATGTATCTTTTACTACTGGTGCGACAATTGGTGTTTTTTCTAGCATAAAGTTATTTACTTTACTTTCATTTATAAATTTAATATTAAATACACTAATTATAAATAGTATAAAGAATAAAACTATATATGTTGTTATAGCTCCGACTAATCCACCTACTATACGAGAAACAAAACCTAATATAACAGTAGCGTCTAATAATCTTTCAATAACGTCTGTGACTTTAAGTATTAACTGATAGATTAAACTAAATACTATTAAAAGAATAATAAATGATAGTATGTGATAAACTACAACACTAAGAGCAGCATTTCCTCCAAGTTGTGGTAAAGCACCTATTAAAATATTTGCTAAACTTCCTTTTAGTATCCATGATAAGAAGATAACAACTATACTACCAAAAAGTCCTACTAGACTTCTTACAGCCCCTTTCTTTACACCATCTAATGCACCTATCATAATAATTATTATTAAGACAGCATCTACAATATTCATAAATTTTCCTCCTTTTTATAATATGTACTAAATCAAATATTTTTTTCATATTTTTTGGTTTAGTACTTTCATACATAGTTTACCACAAGTAAATACGTTGTTCAATACAATAATGATTTTTTACAAAAAATCAAAGTAAAGTTTTGGAAAGATTTTTCCAAAAGTGTCTTTTTTTGCTTAGTTTTGGAAATCAAATTTGTTGAGTTCATTTATCATTTGATATATTTTATTATGAATTTTATAATATATGAATGTGAAAAAGAGAAAAATGAAAATAATTATTAATATAATACCAATATTTTCAAACACTTTTATGACTCAATATGCTTATTTATATTTGTAAATCATTAGGTTTTCATAACAAAAGAATAGAAAAATAAACAATTTTATGATAGAATTTTATCTAGAGGTGACTTATGACAATAGTTTTTAAAGTAAGTGATAATATTAAAGAGAAAATGATAGAATATTATATGGATAAAAGAAAGGAAAAAACTCCACCTTATGCTATATTTCAAGCAGTGGAAGCGGATACTGTAGTTACTTTATATGAAAGTGGTAAAGTTATGTTTCAAGGAATTAGTGCTGACGTGGACGCGAATATGTGGAAAGATCAAGAAAAGTTTTTAAATAATGTAGAAGTTGACACAAGAAGTTCTGAAGAAAAGAAAGAAGACAGTATAGATAAAACATATTACTACTACTCTAGTATTGGTAGTGATGAAGTTGGAACAGGAGACTATTTTCTTCCAATAGTTGTAACAGCTTGTTTTATGGACAAATCTAATATTAAATTCTTAGAAAGTTTAGGAGTACATGACTCAAAAAAACTCACTGATAAAAAGATACTTAGTGCAGCACCTATTATTATGAAAAAAATTCCTTATGAAAGTATTATACTTACTAATAAAGAATATAATGAATGGGTTAATAAAGGGATTAACATGAATAAGGTTAAAGCAATAATGCACAATAAGATGTTATATAAAATGAAGAATAAAGGTTATGATTACCAAAAGATAATAGTTGACCAATTCTGTTTGCCTGGTGTATATTATAACTATTTAAAAGAGGTACCTAATAAAGTTACTGGTATTACTTTTATTACTAAAGCAGAAGATAAAAACTTGAGTGTTGCATGTGCAAGTATTATAAGTAGATACCTTTTCTTAAAGGAACAAGAAAAACTAGAAAAAGAACTAGACATGTCTATTCCTAAAGGTGCTGGAGTTAAGGTAGATGAAGTTGGTAAACTTATTGTTAAAGAAAAAGGTAAAGATATACTTAATAATATTGCTAAAATTAGTTTTAAAAACACTGAAAGGATTATTTCCTAATCAGTGTTTTTTTATGTTCTATAGAAGACTATTTAATTTTCTTCATTTCATCTAAGAGTTTTAAGGCTTCCATTGGTGTTACTTCAAGTGGATTTATGTTTCTTAAAAATTCTCTCAATGGGTCTTTTACAGGTGTTTCCAAGTCTAATTCAAATTGTTTTATGTGTTTCTTTTCAGTTTTACTTGTACTTTCATATGTCTCTAGTAACTTACCTGCACCTTCTATTACTTCATCAGGTAGTCCTGCTAATTTTGCTACATTTATTCCGTAACTTTTATCTACTGCTCCATCAAGAACCTTATGAAGAAATACTACTCCACTTTCTGTTTCGTTAATACTTACATGCACATTTTTAATATCAGGCATATATTCACTCATTTTAGTAAGTTCATGATAGTGAGTACTAAACATTGTTTTACATTTTATGTATTTACTTACGTAAGTTATTATACTACCTGCTAAACTCATTCCATCATATGTACTTGTTCCACGACCCAATTCATCAAATAGTATTAAACTATTTATTGTTGCATTTTTAAGGGCTCTTGCACTTTCTTTCATTTCAACCATGAATGTACTTTCTCCACCTACTAAGTCGTCAGATGCTCCAATTCTAGTAAATATCTTATCAAAAATTGGTAAAACTGCAGTACTTGCTGGAACAAAGCAACCTATTTGATTTAGTATTACTATTATTGCAAGAGTTCTCATATATGTACTTTTACCACTCATATTTGGTCCAGTTATCATAAGAATAGATGTATCATTATCCATAATTATGTCATTACTTACATATTCATCTTTTATCACTTTCATTACTACTGGATGTTTTGCTTCTAGTACTTTTAATTCATGATTAGTACTAATTGTTGGTCTTACAAAATGATTTTCATCACTTACTACACTTAAACTTATCATACAGTCTAAAAATGCAATTCTATCACTCAACTTTTGTAAACTACTAATATATTTACTTACTGTTTCTTTTATCTCTAAAAAGATAGAATATTCTAATTCCTTTATTTTATCTTCGGCATTAAGTATCATATCTTCTTTTTCTTTTAAAGAGGGTGTTATAAATCTTTCGCTATTACTTATTGTTTGTTTTCTAATATATCCAAATTCTTCTTTTACATTATCTGCTTGTCCTTTACTAACTTCTATATAGTAACCAAATACTTTGTTATAACCAACTTTTAAGTTTTTAATACCTGTTCTTTCTCTTTCTTCACTTTCAAATTTACTTATATAATCTTTACCATTTTTTCTAATGTTTTTTAAAGTATCTAAGTCAGCATTATAACCTTCTTTGATGATACCTCCTTCTTTAATAGTTATAGGTGCATCTAAGTCTATAGACTCTTCAAGTAAGTTATATAGGTCGGTAAATGTTTCTAGTTTATCTAAATGCAGGGACTCTAAACATAAGTTTATATCAGGAAGTACTCCTAAACTACTTTTAAGTTGTAATAAATCTCTTCCATTTAAGCTGTTAATTGATACTTTACCTACTAATCTTTCTAAGTCATATATTTGATAAAAATAATCTCTTAATTCACTTCTAATTAGATATTCTTTATTAAATAATTCTATTAAATCATGACGATGATTTATTTCATCAAGTTGTACACTGGGTTTTAATACAAATTCTCTTAATAAACGAGACCCCATACTTGTTTTTGTTTTATCTAGAAACCATAATAAACTATACATTTTATCTTTGTTTCTTATTGTTTCTACTAATTCTAAATTTCTTATACACTCTTTATCTAAACTTAAATACATTTTAGAGTCTACTATTACTGGGTCCATAAGATGTTTAATTTCTTTCTTTTGGTTAAATGTAATATAGCTAATTAGTTTTAATGTGTTATTTTCTAATTTCGCATCGTTTAAACAACTAACTTTATTTCTATTTATGTTAGATGTGTCTTTGTCATAATAACTTACAAATATGTTATATTTTTTTAGATTTAAAATTAATTCGTTATCAAAGTTAGAATTTACTACTATTTCTTTTATACTTAAACTAACTATTTCACTAAGTAGTTTTTCTTTGTCATGACTTATAAATGTACAATAAACTTTACCACTTAATAAGTCTAAATATGATAATGCATATACATAGTTATAGTCAGTAATGAAACCTATAAAGTTATAGTTTGTTTCATCAAGTGATTCAGTATTTGTAAGAGTTCCTTTACTTACTATTTCTACTACTTCTCTTTTTACTATTCCTTTTGCTGTTTTTGGGTCTTCTACTTGTTCACATATTGCGACTTTATAACCTTTGTCAATTAGTTTTTCTAGGTATACGTTTACTGCATGATGTGGTACTCCACACATTGGTACTCTTTCTTTTAAACCAGCATTTTTACCAGTTAATGTTAGTTCTAGTTCATGACTTGCAGTTATTGCATCTTCAAAAAACATTTCATAAAAGTCTCCTAGACGATAGAATAATAAAACATCCATGTATTCACTTTTGGTTTTATAGTATTCTTTCATCATTGGACTTAACATATTAATATCTACTTCACTCATTTTCATAATACATCACGTATATTATTATATCTTAAAAAGAAAAAATCTTCTACAAAATTTGAAGATTTTTATTATTTTTATATTCTTGACATTTCTCTTTTTAGTTTTGTTATGTTATTTTCTACGGAAACTCTTTGTACTATAAACATTGAAGGTATTACATTAACTGTAAATGAGCCACCATAACTTAAGAATGGTACTGGTACACCTGTAAGAGGGATAAGTGCTAGTATACCTAAAAAATTAACCATTAAGTGTAAGAATAAATATATTGCTATTCCATAACATATTATTGAGTTTCTCAAGTTATAACTTCTTTTAGCAATTTTTACTATTCTCCATAATATATACATATAACCAAATATAAATATTATTCCAAATATTAGACCCATTTCTTCAACCATTATTGGAAATATAAAATCTGTATGTGCTTCTGGTAAATATAAGTATTTTTGTGTTGAGTTACCCAGTCCCTTGCCTAATAAGCCTCCGTTATTTATTGCTATAAATCCATTGCATACTTGGTAACCTGTTTCTTCTGTGTATCTTGTACATGGTGCTTTAAATGTTAGACGTGATTTTTGCATATCTGTTAAAAAATCACTCCCACTTAGAATAAATACCATCATTAAAACTGCAACTGTCCCTCCGATTATTTTTAGGGTTTTAGCTAGTTGATTACTAGGAAATGGAATTGCTAGGAATGTTAGAAATACTATACCTGCAATTATGATAGCCGTTCCAAGATCAGGTTGTAAGGCTACTAAAAAGAATATAATTATCGCAATACCTAGTGGGACAAAAAACTCATATTTAACATTTTTCTTATCTACCATATTACCGTAATATATTGCCATAAAGAGAACTAGAACTGTTTTTGCAAATTCACTCGGTTGCAAACTAAAGAAACCTAAGTCTATCCATGAACGGGGGCCATTAGTGTAGTCTCCACTTATAAGTAAGTATGTAAGTGATAAAAATACTCCAAATAAAGCAAATGGTACTAATTTTTTATATGTTTTAATAGGCATTCTTAGTATTATAAATAAGCCTACTATGTAACTTATTACGATGAAAACAAGTTGTCTAGTAAAAAAGTAATATGGACTTTCTTTGTATTTTAAAACAGCACTTACGCTAGAAGCACTAAGTACCATAATCACTCCTACTATACTATATAAAATACACATTATAAATAGTGGTTTATCAATTTTACTAAATATACTTGTTTTCTTCATATTATCACTATATATATAATAACACAAATAAATAGTTTTTTAAAATATTTTTTTTAAAATAGTCTATAATAATGTCAAAATTTACAAATTTGCTTATATTATTATAGAAAGTAAAAGGAGGGTTTTTATGTATTATTATGGTTATAGTGGTGGATATGGAAACACTGGATACAATAATTACTGCTGTCCTAGTTATGGAAACTATGGTTATGGTAATGGTGGATATGGTTATGGTGCCGCTATTATATTAGTTCTATTTATTTTATTAGTTGTAGTTTTTGGAGCAGGTTTCTTAAACTATAATAACTAAAAAAAGGAAGTTCAGTCTTCCTTTTTTTGTATATAAAATTTTCTTGTATAAGTGAGGTTATTTTTTTCATCATAATACTTACCAATTTCAATACCTTTAAATAAAGACACAGGTATTTCTGGAAAGTATTCATCACACTCACTTTCACTATTTATATGTGTTATTAACATATTAGTTGTAAATGGAAGCATTTCTTTATATATAGAAGCACCTCCAATTATGTATACACTTCTATTTTTTTCTGGAGTGAAATTATTTAGAAAGTCATCTATACTATTATATACAATGTAATCTTCACAACTTTTAAGTGTTCTAGAGATAACTATATATTTTCTATTTTTTAGTTTTTTTGGTAAACTTTCTAACGTTTTTCTTCCCATTACAATATAATTAAATTCAGTTATTGCTTTAAAGAAGTTTAAGTCCTCTTTTATATGCCAGATTAAATCATTATTTTTTCCAAGTTCGTTATTTTTACCTATGGCTGCAATTATTGTTAGTTTCATTATTCTGTTACCGGTATATCTATTTTTCCTAAATCTTTATAGTTTAGTACTTTAATATCTTTACATTCATCATCATTATTAAATTTATAGAAATCTTTTACATCTGGATTTAACCATAATTCCGGACTTGGTGGATTAAGTACATAATCACATATTTTTAGTTTTAAATCAACATCCTTTAATACTTCAGGTACTACACCTTTCTTTAAATTTAAAAGCTCTTCTTTTGTTAAGGTTTTTAATATTTTCTCATACTCTTCTTTGTAGTTTTCTATTTGTCCTTCCATCCACATTTTATTTTTATAACCTTCATATATTGCAAGAGTTTTCCCTCTTTCTAAAAGTTCTTTAATCATACTTACCTGATTTGTATAGATATGAGCATCCTTGATACTCCAACTAAGTGTTCCTACTTTATATCCACCTACTCTTGCATACATTTGCATTAAGGCTGCAAACTGTGTTACATTAAATGGTAGACCTAAAGGTACATCACAACTTCTTTGATGTACATACATATTTAGTGTTCCATTAGTTATGTCTACTTCATGTGCCCACACACAAGGTCTCATAACTCCTTTATCTAAGTGGCAATTATACCATAAACTCATTACGTTATCTCTTGCTTCAGGGTGATTTTTAATTATATCAAGTACTCTATCTACACCTTTATATTTGTTTACAATATAGCCATATGCTTCACCTATAGTACCAGCGTACTCTTTACCAAAGTATTTATGAATTTCTTTGATTTCGTGTGACCCATCTATATTTACTTGTTTTTGAAAAGCATTCCAATAACCAGACTCATCTATTTTCCATTCATCCCAAATACTAACTTTTCTATCCTGAAGCCAATTAACATCATTGCTTCCAACTTGATAAATCCAAAGTAATTCTAGAAAAGCCTGTCTACTATACAACTTCTTTATAGTTAAAATTGGAAACTCTTTACTTACATCTAAATTAAAATTATAACTAGGTATCTTTATGGTATTATTAATAGTTCTATTTTCAACCTCTTTTCCTTCACTTAATATTTTTCTACATAGTCTTAAATATTCTTCATCCCATTTTAACATTTATATTACCTCCAATAAAAGAATAACATTTTTATTTCTTTAAATCAATGAATTATTTTAATTTGCAGAAAATATTGATTTTTAGTAATTTTTTTGGTACAATACTAGCGTAATTGAGGTGATGTTCATGCTAAAATTAGTAGATATATTAGATGAAAAGGAAAGTGTCTTACATAAAGTAAGTACAGAAGTGAGTTTTCCATTAGATAAAAAATATTTAGAATTAATTAATGATGCATATGAATATTTAAGACTTAGTCAAGATGATAAAAAATGTGAAGAGTTGGATTTAAGACCTGGAATGGGACTTGCTTTTTGTCAACTTGGTGTTTTAAAAAGAATATTTATTATTTCATATAAAAATGAAGATGGTAGTTTTACCGAGTATACAGTAATTAATCCAAAACTTATTAGTTATTCTAATGAGCTTATTTATGTCGAAGAAGGAGAAGGATGTTTAAGTGTTAACAGAGAAGTTGATGGTATTGTTCCAAGACATGCTAGAATTACAGTTGGATTTTATGATATAAATGGTAATTATAAAGAAGAACGTGTGAGAGAAGAAATTAGTGTTGCTTTTCAACACGAAATGGATCACTTAGATGGAATTATGTTTACTGATAGAATTGACAAAGATAATCCTTATAAAGATATGGATAAAATGAGAAGTATTTAATTTCTTCTCTTTTATTTTTTTAATTTTTATAGTATAATCTTAATAGAATAAGGGAGTGAAAATGTGAAGAATTTAGTTAGAATTATTTTATGTGCTTTATTTATAATTATTTTTATGGTTTTAGGAACTTTGGGATTTATAGGAAAAAGGCAAATTGTTAAGGATAATAAAATCATGTTAGATAGTATTGCAAATATTTTCAATAATAATCAGACAATTTTAGAATATCAAAAAACTGGAGTTAATGTTAAAGCAAGTACTGCTTCTACTACTTTTAATATTGTTTTTGATGCAGAGACTAAAAATACTTATAAATTTAATATTGAAAAGGATTATGTTGAAATTGATATCGATAAAAATGATAATTTGGCAAGTTTAGCAGTTATGGTACTTTCTGATAGCATTGCAGTATTTTATGGTGAAACTCCAACTAGTACTTATAACTTGTTTACCACTGGTGATATTTATGAATATAAGTTAAATGAAGGAATAGAATACACTGATAGCAATAATAAATATAATATTAAGATTAGTATTAAAAATGCAATAAAAAAATAGGATTTTTGATATGAATCCTATTTTAATTTTAAACTATTTTCAGTATTTTCTTTTCTTATCTGATTAATACTTTTTCTAAGAGTATAATTTAATGTAAATAATTCTTCTGCAGTTAATCTATATTTGTTTAATAACTCTTTTTTCTTTTCTAAAGACATATCTTTTAATATATTTATTTCATTCATATCTACTTTAAATTCTTTGCTTTTACATATAGAATATAAAAATTGAGTAGATAAAATTCTTGTAGAAGTTGCATGAGTTAATATATTACTATGATTTAATAGTGTATCTTCTAGTAATCCACATCTATTTAATATGGAAAGTCTTGCTTTGAAGTCAGCAACATCTGATAAATAAACTGAACCATTTTTAATTAAATAATATCTTATATCATCTTCATCTTTACCAAGTGCTTTTAAAGTATCTACTAAATACTTTAATGTATCTTGTACAGTACCTACTCTGACAGTTATATTAGATAAGTAAAATTTACTAATCTTATCAATTGAAAATCTATCTAATCCAAACCTTTCTTTAATTTCAATACATTCATTCATTATGGATTCAGCTCTTTCAGGTGTTACTAAACGAGCATTATCAATATTTTTTTTAAATCCCATAATTCTTATCCCCCTTAACTGATTTTAATTATACCATATAAAGTACAATAAGTCAACACTTTGTATAAAATTAATTACATCTATCAAAAGTAATGCCTTTTAAGGTACCATTTTTAACGGAATTAATTATATATTTATTTATTCTATCAAAGTCAGGTTCTCCACCAACTTTTGGGAAGTTTTTAAATTTTCCTATTATTTCGTATACTTCATATACTTCATTAATATCAAAATTATCTAATCCAAATGTGCTTTTTAGTATTTCTTTATAGTACTTATTTAATGTTTCAAGTATATATATACATACTTCATCAAGCGGTAAAACTTCCTCTTTAATAATTGTCATACTTGCTAATTTGAATGCAATTTCTTCACTTTCAAATTTTGGCCATAATACTCCTGGAGTATCAATTAAATCTATTTTATCATTGATTTTAATCATATTTATACTCTTTGTGACTCCTGGCATATTACCAACTGTCTGAACTTTTTTATTCACAAGTTTATTTATTAATGTACTTTTACCAACATTAGATACACCTACTACCATAACTTTTGCTTTCTTTGGAAGCAAACCATTTTCTTTCCTTTTTAAGTTTACTTTTTCCATTAAAATATTAACAGCATCTATTATTTTGTTTTTAACTTTGTTATCGTTTAGTTCACTTAATATAACAGTATAGCCTAGAGTTTCATAATAGTTTTTCCATTTCAAAGTTTCTTCTTTATCACATAAATCATATTTACTGAATAATAATATCTTTTCTTTATTTTTAGTAAATTCGTTTATATCATTTATAAAAGAACTTTTTGGAATTCTAGAGTCTACTACATGCACTACTACATCTACTAAATCTATTCTTTCTTTAATTTGTCTTTTAGTTTTAGCCATATGGCCTGGATACCAGTTAATTCCGACTTTAGTTAACTTTTCTTCTTGATTGATATTTTTCATTTCAGCTCTGATTTTTCTTTTTTGATACATATCCATTTTTTTCACTTCTTTCTATTTCACTTTATTTTAAAAAAATACTTAAAAAGTATTTTCTGACTTCGTCCTTTAACTGGATAATATTATATCATAGTTTTGTCTTTTTATAAAGTCTAGTGCCTCAAAATATTTATCTTCGCATTTAAAAATTATTTTTATATTTTGATTTTCATCAATAACAATATCTTCTATTAATTCTTTTATTAATAATCTATCGATTTTTTTCACTTCTTTTAATTTTTTTATTTCATTAAACCAATCTTCATTATTTTTAGATTCAAAAGAAATATTTTCTAATCTATCTTCTAAATTAATTTTTTCTTTTCTATATTCACTTATTTTTTTACTATAATCTGCCGAATATTCCCAATATTCTGCTTCTGTTATAAATTTTTCTTTCAAATCATCTTTTATTTCATTTCGTAGTTTAACAAATTTATTTATTTCATTATCTATATTATCTATTTTTGCTTTGATAATATCGATGTCATAACTTATTTCTTTTTGGCTTACTATTTGTTCTATTTTTTGGTCTATTTCTATTACTACATTTCTAAAATTATTTATAAAATCAATTACGAGACTTTCTAATTTTTTAGAATTCCATAATTTAGTTAAATCATTAATATTATAATGTGTAATGCCATTTTCTAACTTATACACTCTTGGAGTAGATATTTGTAATGAATTTAGTTCATTTGCAATTTCCTTTTTGCTTTTTCCAGATAAAATCATTGAAAATATTTTTTTACTATTTTAGCAGGTTCCTTATCTATTATAAATTTATACTTATCTTTAGGATCTCTTAAATAACCATAAGGAGCATAGGAACCAATAAACTTACCTTGTCCCTTTTTACTATCTAATACACTTCGGACTTTTTGAGAAATATCTCTTGCATACTCATCGTTCATTAAATTTTTAAATGGGACAATAATACTACTTGCAGATTTTGGGTCTTTACCAGTATCTATATTATCATTAATAGCAATAAATCTTATATAATTTATCTAAATGATTATATTTTTCTCCTAATCTATTCATGCCAGTATTTATTTTTATATGGCATTTTAACTTTTCATTAAAATTTAACTCTTTTATCTTTTCAGAATAATCATAGTCTATAATAGTTTGAATTAAATCATATTTCATAACATATTTTAAATCATCAAAATTAGTAAAACCTAATATTAAGATATTACCTTGTATATTATTTTTTCTTAAATATATACCTTCTTCTAATGTAGCCACTGCAAAATCAGTTATACCAATTTCTGATAATTTTTTTGCTGTTAATAATGCCCCGTGTCCATAAGCATTTGTTTTTACAACTGCCATTATCTTTGTCTTTGGAGAAATTATTTTTTTTATTTCACTTATATTATTTACTAAATTGTCTAAATCAATTTCAATCCACGCTCTGTCTTTTAACAAATTATTTTCTTTCATTTTTTACTACTTCCTTTATTTTTTCTATTAAAAAGGCAAATATTGTTGTTGTTATACAAACCAACAGATAAAGTATTAAATTATTTTCAACAAATATTTTATCCATTCCAATAATGCCAGAAACAAACCTAATTTCTACAATAAAAAGTGGGTGGAAAATATAAATATATGTTGCAATATTTCTTATTTTCTTATTTGATGTTTTACTATGATCCATTAAATAGCAAAACAAGAAGTACATAAGCGGAAGTAAAAATAAATACATACTATCGTGTCTTTGTAAATTATAATAATGTAAAATACTTCCTTCCACACTCATAAGAATAAAGAATAATAAAGCATACAATAAATCAAACTTTGTGGTTTTTCTTGTGCCTGCCTTTATAATATGTCCTAAACATATAAATATTGGTACATAGAATAAACCATTTCTCGTATAATCAAAAATATTAAAAATTAATTCATATATATTTTTTGTAATCTGATTCATAATAGTTATGCCATAATAACTATCTCCAAACACACCTATTATGTATAATAATATCGTTGCAATTAAAGTCTTTTTTCGTCCTAATTTTTTAACTAAATAATATGTAATCCACACTCCAACAATAAGTGCTGGAAAATACCATAAATGATATAATGTTCCATTTATAAAAAAATCTTTTAATATTGTAATAATATCAGTGTTCTTAAAACTACCCATATAAATATTTATTGGTAAATAAAGTAATATGCAAAGAAGATAAATTTTTAGTATTTTCTTTGTATAGTCAACTAAAACTTGTTTATCTTTTAAAGCCCTGTCTAATATATAATATCCAGTTATCATTAGAAATAAAGGAACTGCTATTCTTCCTAATATTCTTGTAAAGAAGAAATCAAATTCAGGACTAATTTTGGCAAATGGTGAAATATGTATAGCAACAATTAAGAACGATACTATAAATCTCCATATATCAATATTTATTTTTTTACTCATTATTTTCACCCTCTTCTAACATTCCAATCTTAAAAACTTTTTTTATAAAATCTTTTGCATTACTATATTCAGGTTCATCAAGTGTAGGATATTTTTTAAAAACTTCTTCAACCCATAAACTTCCATGCCCATCAATTTCAGTAATAAAACGTTCTATTTCCCCGCACTCTACTACAAAAATGTTACTCTTATTCAAGAAATTTATAATTTGGTTATATTTTTGTACACATTCCCCGGCAGGAAGACAAGATTTACCACAATTTTTCAATAACTTTAAATGGCTAATGTTCTTTAATACTTGCCTAATTTTACTAGCTGTTTCATCAGACATATAAGGTGTATCAGTAATAAAACTAAGTATTTCTTCTTTAATTTCAGATTGTTTTTTTACTTGATCATCAGTTTTACTTTCAAACAAATTCAAAAAATCATTGTGTATAGATGAAATTTGATTATACTTATTAGTTTCTATAGAATTTATCAAATCTTTTAACTTATCACGATTATTTATTAAATCTAAATCTGCAATAACTAAAAAATTAATTTTCAATTTATTTAATAATGGAATTATTATTTTAAATTGATCTTTCCCACCAACTGCACAGAATAAAGTATTTTGATAACAATCATTATCTATTTTTTCCAATAATGCAGAATAAAATTTACAATCGCTTTCGTTTTCACACAAAACAACTGTATTATAAAATAAGCCATTAAGTATATTAGAATATTTTAAATTTTTATCATCGGAAACAACTTTAATACTATCATTATCTAGAACATAAAATTCATTTACATTGTCAGTTCTATTTATTTTTATAATTTTAATTCTAGCATAATTTTTTTCTAACATCCCACGTAACAAATCAATATTATGAGTAGATATGAAACACTGCTTATTTTGAGATAAATCAACAATATTTCTTCCTAAAATTCTAGCCTGAGGTGGATGAAGGAATGTTTCGGGTTCGTCTATCAAATATAACGAATGAGTAGTTGTAATTAAAGATGCCAAAATCGCAACAGCACTTCTAATTCCATCACCTTGATCATTTAAATTTTCTAAAGATTCTAATAAACATCTTGCTTCTCTCGTATCAGCACTAACAGATTTATCTATTTCATCTTTCGTACCAAACTTGTACAGTTTGTATACAGCATTTTGCCAAGTTCCTTCACTAATATCAATTTTCTTTCCAAAACACGAAAATACAATATCATTCAATGTAGTTATGTTTTTTTTATCTCTTTCAAGTTTTCTCATTACATTAAACCTTAACTTGTCATTAATAAAAGAATACGAAATAGGTGCCGTCATATTCAACCTACTTTCTGTAGAAAGAAAACTAAATAATACTTTATAAAAATGTTTATCTCCTGATTTCACATTTTGAAAATTATGTTCATTATAATTATGCGTATGATTTACATCAACAGCAATATCATAGCCATTAGGCCCCAATTCAAAATTATTCTTAAAATAATTTCTCATATTAATTTCTTCAAAATTAGTGTCTTGATATTCTATTTCATCTACTATTACCTTTTTTGAGGAAGATTCTAATATATCATTTTTAATATCTTTTAGTACTCTGCTTTTTCCCACATTATTAGCCCCCACAAAAAGAACTATATCATCATTATTTAATTCTATTTCTGTATTATCATTAAATTTTATTTTTTTAATAACAACTGAAGGATTAATATTTATATCTTCATATATATCACTATTCATCAAACTACCTCCTAAATTAATAATAAGTTACTACATAATACCAATTATCTTTTAACTTATCTATAATAACTATTGGATGTTCTATCTCACTAGACTTATCTTTTTTTCTCCACTAGTTGAAACTTTCTTATATTTATCTGATAATTCAACATTACATAAATTATCAACTTCTAATTTATTATCTTCTATCATCTTTATTATTTCTAAATTGGAATAATATTTAATAATCCTTTTATCGTTTTTTTTAGTTTTATAATATAAAATCTTTATTACTCCTTAACTTTATTTAACATTTTTTATTTTATACCTTCAATTTTCTTTTGCTCTTTCGTTTCTAATTGTTTCTTTTCTCTTTCTAGTTCTTTTAAGCTCTTTTTAGGTGTTGGCATTTCTTCAGGCATCATTCCACCAATATCAGCAATTGCCTTTCTAACTTTTTTTCCTACCTCATAATGTACATCTTTTGCTTCTTTCTCACCCTGCACATTATCTTTTAAAAGTTTTTGCTTCGTTTGATTTATTCTAAATAAATTAGCAACTAATTCATCTTCATTCATATTATCTAAAATATCTTCTCTATATCGTAATTTTTTTCTTTTAAATATATCATCAGCGGTTTCACCATTATATAAACCTTTATACCCTGCATTATGAAACTCAGCCATATTTTTAACACCAGCAGATGAAGCAACTCTTTGCAAAGTATAATTACCTTGTCTCGTTAATTTCCTTTGATAAAATCTTTTTTCATCATCTGATAAAGAATCATATTCTTGTTCTGTTATTTCTTGTTTTCTTGTTTGAATAGCAAAATATGTTTGTCCTAAAGCAACAACTTCTTTGCTTGGATCAGCATTTTGTACTATTAAATAACATATATATCTTGAAAGTTTATAATCTTTAATAATTTCTTTTTTCCCTTTACCAGTTTTTATTGGCTTGTTGACCTCAACAACCCAATCTTCTTCATTTGAAACACTATTATTTGCTGATAAAACTGCTTTATCTATTACTTTTTGAAAATTTCTCCAATCCTTGTATTTCAGTACTTTTTGTAATTCACGTGCATACCAATATTCATTTCCATAATCATCAATATGTTTTATATTTTCAAAAATATTGTTAGAATATTTATTTTCAATTATCTTCATTGCTACCTCCTTGTTTATTGCTTCATATAAAAGTTTTCCATAAGTCGTTATTACCTCTATTTTATTTAAAATAACTATCATTTTCCAGTTATAAAATATAAAAAGGAATAAGACTAAAAGACTTTATTTATAAGACTTAATAGGAAGTTTTCCATAAGTCGGTTTATACCAGTTAATATTTGTTTTTTGAAAACTTTTTTCTTCATTTGACATTTCAATCACTACTTCTTTCATTTAATAACTTAATTTTTTCTGCATTATTAAGTATATCTAATTGATATTTACATATATTACTTAATATTTCAAATCTTTCTTCTTTTGTTTTACCTTCTTTGATTAATTCCGCATTATGAGATTCTAAATTAGATAAAACTGTTAATTCATTTATTGTAGCATAATCTCTTACATTTGAGTTCTTAGCTAACTCTGGATTTAATTCTCTCCATTTTTTAGCAGTAGTATTAAATAATACTACATTAAGAATATCAGCTTCTTCGGCATATTTTAACCATTCTTTATTTTTGAAAAAATCATTATCTGGTAAGATATAATTCTTAATGGCATCTGTATGAATTAAATAATTATTTTTAGTTAGTATTCTTTTTACATCCCATTCTCTATTTTGATTTTCTAATTCTTTTAATCTCTCAAATTCTTTAATTAAATACAATTTAAATACTGGACTTATTGCTGATGCAAATTCAAATGCAATATCTTTATGTGCATATGTTCCACCATATTTGCCTCGTTTTGAATATATGCCAATAGCATTTGTTTTCTCACACCATTCAGTAACACTTAAAGTAAATGTATGAAGTCCAGCACTTTTTCTAAACCCGTCGAATTCGACGGAATTAAAATTTGGATTATAAATAGACTCCCATGTTCCTAAGAATTCTAAAGTGATTCTATTTCTTAACCAGTTTCTAATAACATCATCTGCTTTAGATTTTCCTGCTTTAAACTTACCAAAATCAGAAATACAAATATAATCAGTATCATCTATATTTGTAACATTTACTTTAATATTTTGAACTTCTATTATTTTATTTGACATATATTCACCTCCAATTTATCAAATTACGAAAGATAAAATTTTGAAAAAATATTGATTTTTCAATAGTTTCGGCTAGTGTTTAGATAGTTCGTACTTTCCCAATTGATAACCGTTTTATTAAACACTTTATTTTCATTTTCATTCATTGGAATCAACTCCTTTATATTTGTATTAATTCATTATTTGTTAATCTAAATAATTTAAAAACATAATTTTTTTCAATTAACATTTTATTTATTATATCAAGATTCATATCATTAGAAATTATAATTCCCATTGCCTTATCAATATCTAATGAGTTTTTAAGTTGCACCTCACCAACTTGATTACTATATCTATTTTCTTGATTAGCTAATAATTCAACTAATTTACTTTCTATTTCAAATGGTAAGTTTGGAATAATAGTTACATTTTCTACTTCTATAGTTTTAGGAAATACAAATGTAATTCCTTTTGATTTTTTTATATATTCATCAAAGCAATTTTCTGATTTAGCACAATTTAATATATCTTCATTAATTATATCCAAAATATATTTATATACAGCATCATTGGTTTTATTATATAAATACTTAATATCTACAGGATAAGATCTAGATATTGAATCTAAATAATTAAAATAGTCCCTTTTATTAGTAGTATTATTTTTAATGAAGAATTCTTCTTTTGATATTGGTTTCTCTAACAAGCTATCTAATTTCATATATTCTAAATATGAATTATAATTATCAAACATATTAGATAACTTAGAATCCTTATAATTATCTTCATCTATTATGAAAGTTTTATATTCACTGTTTTTAGTATGAGCTGCTAGCGATATATAATTTAAACCATTAAATTTACTTTCACTTTTGCCTAACATTTTTTGAGATTTCAATTGTTTATCATTTAATACTTTTTCGAATATTTGATATGTTTGATTCACATCATCTTTTGAAATAGTATGATAGTAATAATTCTCTAATTTATAATTCATATTTTCACCTCTTTTTATAAATATTAAAATGTGTCGGCATATTACAAGCCAACCAGTTAATATTTGTTTTTTGGAAACTTTGCAAACTAATTATATCACTGTTTATCAGATTTATATACCATTTTTACTCTATTTTTATCAAATATTTCTATTTGTTTTATATATTGATTTACCAAATCCTTATTAAGTTTTTTATAATCTTTTTTATATTTATCATTAATATCAACTAGTATCATATTTTTAGCATATCTTTTCTAATTGATTTTAAATTATAACCTGTTTTACGATACGAAGATTTACACCAATATCAGCAATTGCCTTTCTAACTTTTTTTCCTACCTCATAATGTACATCTTTTGCTTCTTTCTCACCTTGCACATTTTTCGAATTAATTCTATAACCCACAGCGATTATGGCATCTAAACTAGAAATAGTTGTGTTATAATTTTTTCCGTCATCGGCAGTTAACGAGCATTTCTCGGTAACTGTTTTTTTATCTAACTCTTTTTCTTCAAATATATGTTTCAAGTGTAAACTTATATTATCTGTAGAACATTCAAAAACTTTTGACATCCCTTTTTGTGATAACCATAAAGTTTCATCTTTATAAATAGCATCTACAATGATAACACCATCACTATTTTTATATATAATTAATTTATTGTCTTCCATAAATACTCCCCTTTCCTTTAGTTTTTCATAAGTCATACACTTATCAATTAAAATTAAAACTTATTAAAAAAATGTTCTAAAATGTAAAAAAACATTTAGTAAAAATACTCTTTATTTTCAAGAGTTTAAAAGTGTTTTTTCATAACTCCCAACTTACCAGTTGATTCCGACTTTAGTCAACTTTTCTTCTTGATTGTTTTTGTCTTTTCTGCTCTAATTTTTCTTTTTTGATACATAACCATAAAATTTCACTTCCCTTGTCGGTTTTTCCGACGGTGTTATTTTCATCAGGACCCAACTCTAACATTATATTTATCTTGATAGTTATTTGTAAGTTTTTATTATCTATATGTTTTTCTGCTCCATTGATTATTTTATTTAAAATCAATTTTATTATTTTTTATTTTTTCTATATTAATAGTGTATACATTAGTTAG
>ERZ1023963.109-NODE-109-length-26431-cov-15.126971_pt1 | contig 26431 bp, 21 predicted proteins | sample MGYA00380427_ERZ1023963 | MGnify/ENA primary metagenome ERZ1023963 (study PRJEB33179, sample SAMN07449061) | human gut metagenome | biome: Human-gut; feature: Human associated habitat; material: Faeces | host: Homo sapiens | place: India:Kasaragod | collected... | reverse complement strand
CAGTTAGTAAAGTAGTTGGAAGAGATGGTGTAACATCATTTACTGTAACACCAAACACCGAATACGATTTAAAACTAGAAAGTGACACATGTGGTGGAACACTTTCAGGTAATACATATACAATAAGTAATATAACAGGCAATAAAACATGTTCAATAACATTTAAACCTAATTTACCAACACTATTAAGTCAAATATTAAAAGATAATCCAACAAGAAGTACAAGAAGTAACAATAATAATGGAACAAATAACTTTGCAGCACCATTAACTGCAACTACAACAGGAACATTATTTACAGGAACAGAAAGTATTACAGGAATAACAAACTCACCAAAAGAAGTATATTATTATGCAGGAAATACAACAAATAACTGGGTTAAGTTTGCAGGATTCTACTGGAGAATAATAAGAACAAATCATGACTCTAGTATAAGATTATTATATGTAGGAACTAGTCCTGATACAACAAGTGGTAATATAGGGGAAGGTAATTTTAATTCTTCATACAATAGTCCAAAATATGTAGGATACAAATATGGAGAAGATACATCACTTGATACGATAAGAAATAATACAACAGATAGTAAAATAAAAACATATGTAGATAATTGGTATAAAAACAATTTAATAAACTATACAAAATATTTAAGTACAAGTGCAGTATATTGTAATGATAGAAGTCTAGGAACAGGACAAACATATAGTACAAGTTCATTGTTCGAATTTGCATCATACTATAGAATGGACTATAATACAAATGGAGCAAAAGCAAATCCATCATATAATTGTACAGACAGAAGAGACGCATTCAGTGTAGATAATACAAGTGCAAAACTTACTTATCCTGTGTCTTTAATGACAACAGATGAAATGGCGTTTGCTGGAGGAGTAGCATATATAAAAACAAACACTTCATATGCATGGTTTATAAGTAATAGTGCTGGTTCTCAAGTATCATCTTCTTGGTGGTCCTTGTCGCCTGATGGCTGGAATGGGGCTCGCTCGTGCGTTTGGCGTTGGGATTCCGACAATGCGTACTTGAACATAGTTGATGTGGGCATCGACGATGCCGTGCGCCCAGTCCTATCACTAAAATCTTGTATCAAATATAGTACAGGAAATGGGTCATCTGAGACACCTTATGAAATAGTTGAAACTTCAAGTGGATGTTAAATCAATCAAAAGTATACATACAGAAATGTAAAGCATGTATACTTTTTTTTCTTTATAGTGTAAAATTATATATGAGGAGGGATAATATGCTTGAACTTAAGAATGTAAGTAAGTTTTATTATAAAAAGGGAATTGTATCAAGTGGTATAAGTAAAGTAAGTCTTAAATTTGATATGTGTGAATTTATTGCTATTACTGGAGAAAGTGGGAGTGGTAAGTCTACACTTTTAAATGTTATAAGTGGACTTGATACTTATGAAGAAGGAGAAATGTATGTAAATGGTGAAGAGACTAGCCATTATAATGAAGAAGATTATGAAGAATATAGAAAGAAATATATTGGTAATATTTTTCAAAGTTTTAATTTAGTTAATAGTTATACAGTATATCAAAATGTAGAATTGGTACTTTTAATAAATGGAGAGACTAGAAGAAGTGTTAAACATAAAGTAATTGATATATTAAAGAAGGTAGATCTTTATAAATATAGACATACTAAGGTAAGTAAGTTAAGTGGTGGAATGAAACAAAGAGTAGCAATTGCAAGATGCTTAGCTAAAGATACACCTATTATTATAGCTGACGAGCCTACTGGAAACTTGGATAGTAAAAATGCTAAAAGTGTGCTTAAACTTCTTTATGAAATTAGTAAATATAAATTAGTAATAGTTGTTACTCATAACTTTGAACAAATAAGTGAGTATGCTACTAGAAGGATTACTATGCATGATGGTAGTGTTATTGAAGACATGAAATTAAAAGATAAAAATGAAGTAAAAGAAGTAAATACAAGTAAATTTAAGAAAACTAAAGTAATAAGTAATTTAAGATTAGGAATTAGAAATACATTTAATATAGTACCTAAGTTTTTACTACTTACTTTTGTTTATCTATTTGTATTAATTAGTATAGTTGGAGTTTACTCTGCATTTTTAGAATTAGAGAGTGCTAATAATACATATAATAGTTTCTTTAATGAGACTGATGCAAATAAAAGAGTTATAGTTAAAAAGAAGGATAATTCTAGTTTTACTAATGAAGAAATCAATAAGTTAAAAAGTATTAGTAATGTAGAAAAAGTTATAACTAATGATTATGTATATGATTATAGTATGAGTTTAATGGATTATGAAAATATATTTTTAGATAGTAATTTTATGAAATTAGAAGAGTTTAAGGGTAAACTTAAGTATGGAAGAATGCCTCTAAATGATAATGAAATAATAGTAAGTGGGTCAAAAGAAAACTATTATATAGAAGACATGGGTAGTGAACTTATTAATAAAGAAGTTTCTATTAATAGTGGAAGTGATGAAATAAAAGTTAAGATAGTTGGAGTAAGTGTTTTTGAAAAATATAACTGGATGGTTACAAGTTATGTAAGTGATAAAATATATAATTATGTAGAAAATCATGTTGAACAAGTTTATGGTACAACTAAAGTATTTATAAGTGATAACTCTCAAATTGAATATCCTAATATAAAAACTAGTGATATACTAAGTGAAGGTCAAGTATATATAAGTGAAAATTATTCATATAATTGTAAGAGTTATAATTGTATGAAAGATAGTTTAAATATTAAGTTTAGTAATATGTATACTAATAAAGAAATAAGTTTAAGTAATGTAAAAGTTTATAATAAGAGTAATTTTAAAAAGATATTTGGTAGTGAATATGATGACATGGATACTATTTATTTAAGTAATAATGATTATGATAAATTATATAAAAATAATAATATTTATCAAGTAAGTTTATTTGTTAAAGATGTAAGAAATATTGATAAAACAATGAATGAATTAAATGATTATGTTAGTTTTAGTTTAAATAGTGTTAAACAAGATGGTGCATTGGTACAAGTAATAAAAATAGTTAAAACTATAGTAATTACTGTTTTAGTGATAGTATTATTCTTCGTAAGTTATTTTGTTATTAAATTAATTATGAAATCTAGAAATAAGTATTTTACAACTATTAGAATATTAGGAGGTAGTTACATAGAAGTAAAACGTCTTTTACAAATAGAACTTCTCAATGTGACTAATATAGTTTATTTAGTTTTCTTAGTAATTAGTTTATTTATTAAGAATGATATTATAGTTAGTGAGAGTATAAAGAATATGTTATTTTATATTAATTTAAAAGAGTATGTTATAGTTTATTTAATACTTAGTTTAATGAGTTATTTAACAAGTAGTAGATATTCTAGAAAGATATTTAAAAGAAGTGTAATAACTACTTATAATGAGGAGGTGTAATAATGATTAAACTAGTTAATGTATATAAATATTTTAATAGGGGTAAAAAGAATGAAGTTAAAGCAATAGATAATACTAGTTTAGATTTACCAGATAAAGGAATTGTTACACTTCTAGGCCCTAGTGGATGCGGGAAAACTACACTTTTAAATAGTATTGGTGGTTTGTCTAAAATTAATAAAGGAAGTATTTATATAGATGGAGAAAGAATTACTAAGAGAAGTGTTAGTAAGATAGATAAGATAAGAAGTTTAAAAATAGGTTATATATTTCAAAACTTTAATTTACTTGATGATGAGACAGTTTTTGATAATGTTAGTTTAGTTCTTAAAATTAATGGACTTAAAGATAAAGAAGAGATTAAAAAAAGAGTTAACTTTTGTTTAGAAAGTCTTGGTATTTATAGATATAGAAATAGATATGCTAGTATGCTTAGTGGTGGGGAAAGGCAAAGAGTAGCGATTGCAAGAGCTATTGTTAAAGACCCAGAAGTTATTATAGCAGATGAACCTACTGGAAACTTAGATAGTAAAAATAGTATAGAAGTAATGAATATTATTAAAAGTATAAGTAGAGATAGATTAGTAATTCTTGTAACACATGAAAGAGAACTTGCTAAATTTTATAGTGATAGAATTATAGAAATAAGCGATGGAAAGATAGTTAAAGATTATGAAAATGTTGATAATCATGAACTAGATTATAGATTAGATAATAAGATATATTTAAAAGATATGGAAAATTATTCTAATAAAGAAGTAGGAAGTGCTAAAGTAGAATATTATAGTGATAATACTGATAAAGTTAGTTTTAAGATAGTAGTTAAAAATGATAATATTTATATAGAAAGTGATAGTTTAAAGAAAATAGAAGTTATTAATAATAGTAATATAGAATTAGTTGATGCACATTATGAAAAGATTAATAAAAAAGTTTATGAAGAGTTTAGTTTTGACTTTAATAAAGTAAAAGATAATAAGTTTAAAGAAAAGTATTCTAGTATTTATAATGTAGTTACTAGTACTAAGAAAGGGTTTAGAAAAGTACTTAATTATAGTTTTGTTAAGAAGTTACTTTTAATTGGATTTTTTACATCTAGTTTATTTATAATGTACTCAGTAAGTAGTATTATGTCTACTTTTAAAGTTGATGAAAAAAACTTTGTTTCTTATAATAAAGATTATGTTTTATTAAATAAGAAGAATATGAGTGTTAATGAATTTAATAATTTAAATAATGTAAGTAATGTGGAATATGTTTTACCTAGTAATGGTAATGTACAAGTTAATTTTAAGTTTAATAAGTTTTTACAAACTAGTGGAATACTTGAAAGTATGAGTGGTAGTTTAGCAAGTTATAGTAAAGTAGATAAAGTTATAAATGGAGTTAAAACTAATGGTAAGAAAGAGATTATTATTGATAAGATGGTAATTGATAAGTTTTTAAGTATGAGTGATGCTAAAAATGCTGGATTTAATACTTATGATAGTTTTATTAATGAATATGTTTATTTACAGAATGATGATATGTATAAAATAGTAGGAATAAGTGATACTAATAGTCCTTCTATATATGTAAATGATAGTGAGTTTGTTAATTTTATAGAAAATAGTTTAAAAGATAATTCAGAAGAAAGTAGTGATAAACTTAAGAGTTATGAAAGATCAAGTATTACTTTAACTAAAGGTAGTTTACCAGTTAATGATTATGAAGTTATAGTTAATGAGAACATGAAAGACATGTATCCACTTGATAAGATTATAGATAAAAAAGTAGGAGATAATAAGTTAAAAGTAGTAGGTTACTATAAAAGTGTAAGTGAAAGTGGTTTATTAGTTAGTGAAAACACTATTAAGAATAGATTAATACTTACAAGTGATAAGTTTGTTATTAGTAGTAGTGATAAAGATAGTACTATTAGTGAACTAAAAACTAGTAAATATAATGTAGTTGATACTTATAAAGATAGTTTAAGTAATTATAAAAGAAGTATAGAAGAGTCTAATAGAAATAAGATAATTTATTCTAGTGTTATAGTTATTATTAGTTTAATAGAAATTTATTTGATAGTTAGAAGTAGTTTTTTAAGTAGAGTTAAAGAAGTTGGTATTTTAAGAAGTATTGGTGTTAAGAGAAAAGATATTTATAAGATGTTTATGGGAGAAATACTTAGTATTACTTTAATAAGTAGTGTTCCTGGACTTATAGTTATGGGTTATATTTTGTATACATTATCTAAGATAAGTGTTTTAAATATAGTAATAAACTGGTATGTAGTTTTAATTAGTTTAGTTATTATATTAGTCTTTAATACTTTATTTGGTTTGTTACCAGTATATAAAACTATAAGGAAAACACCACATGAAATTTTATCAAGAAATGATGTTGATTAATAATTAAAGTTATGGTATTATTTTAGTAGGAGAGATGAGTATGTTTAATGAAAGTGATGTAAAAACAAAAATGGAAAAAGTTATAGAGAATATGGAAATGAGATTTACTACTGTAAGAGCAGGAAGAGCAAATCCTAATATTTTAAATGGAGTAATGGTAGAATATTATGGGGCACCAACACCACTTAATGCAGTTAGTACAATAAGTGTTCCTGAAGCTAGACAATTAATGATTAAACCATTTGATAAAAGTTTACTTAAGGAAATAGAAAAGGCTATATATGCTGCAGAACTTGGACTTACTCCAAATAACAATGGTGAAGTTGTATTCTTAACTATTCCAGAACTTACTGAAGAAACTAGAAAAAATTATGTTAAACAAGTTAAAGAAATGGCTGAAGAAGCAAAAATTGCTTTAAGAAATGTTAGACAAGACTTCAATAATATGATTAAGAAAAGTGAAGTAAGTGAGGATGAAGAAAAAAGAAACATGGATCAAGTTCAAAAATTAATTGATAAGTATAATCAAGTTGTTGAAGAAAAGTTTAAAGAAAAAGAAAACGAATTGCTTAGTATTTAATAAAGTACTTGAATTAATTAACAAAATTTGTTATAATTATATTGTCATTGAGACATATAATATAAATGGACATAAAAAATGAGTAGTATCTAGCATAGCTCGTTAGGTATTCACTCAGTCCGTATTTTGGTTGGTGAATACCGTATCAAGTTGATTCGGTATTCTTTTTTTTTCATTACTGAAAACAGTAATTACTTGCGGTTTGAATTCAAGAAGTGATCTAGCACTGCTATAATCACGACTAGTACAATTAAGTACTGCACAAAAAAGTTCTCCTTTTCTATACTTCATACAGACCACCTCACTTTCCTAAATTTGTGTAAATTATCGGACTGAGGTAAGAACACCTAACCACCAGGTACTACTCATGTACTAATTGTACCACCTAAGTAATTTCAAAACAAGCAAACACTGTTGTATTTCTTATAAATTTTGTAGTATGTTTTAATAGAAAAAAATGTGATTTTACATTTATTTTTGAAATAATGATTTTTTACTTGAAAAAGTATATTAAATGTTATAAAATATAATTATCTTTTGGAAGAAAGTGTAGTATATAATTTAATTTATAGAGAGTTAGTGGTGGGTGTAAACTAATATGTTATATATGAAGTTTCATTCTTCTATTAAAAAAGAACGTATAATAGGCGTTAACTATGAAAGATGCATAATACTTTATGAATTAAGGTGGTACCGCTGTTAACTTGCAGTCCTTAAGTCGTAAAGTTTTTATTTTTAGGAGGAGAAAATGAAAGAAAAATTAAATGAAATTCTTGAAAGTGGTTTAAAAAAGTTGGATGATGTTAAAGATTTAACAGAACTTGAAGTAGTTACTAAGGAGTTAACTGGAAAGAATAGTGAACTTACTTCTATACTTAAAAATATGGGTAGTTTATCTAGTGAAGAAAGAAAAGACATAGGAGTAGTAACTAATGAAATTAGAAAGTCTTTCGGTGAAAAGATTAATAGTGTAAGAAATAGTATTATTGATAATACTAGTGTAGTTAGTGAGGAGTTTGATACTAGTTTACCAGGTACTTTTGTTAATAAAGGAGTGATACATCCAATTACACAGATGTGTTATGACTTAAATGATGCCTTTTTAAGTTTAGGATTTGAAGTTTTTAGTGAAAATGATATAAGTAGTGAAAAGTATGCTTTTGATAATTTGAATTTTGCTAAGGATCATCCTGCAAGAGAGAGTATGGATACTTACTGGCTTAAAGGAACTGAAGATAAAAGTGGAAGTGAAAGATTATGTTTAAGACCTCATTTAACTGGAGGAAGTGTTAGGTACTTACTTAAACATGGAGCACCTGCTAGATTTGTTTATCCAGGACGTGTTTATAGAAATGAAAATACTGATGCAAGACATGAAAGGGCTTTTTATCAATATGAGGCTTTAATAGTAGATAAAAATATTTCTTTTTCAAGTGGTATTGTTTTAATACAAACTATTTTAGAAAAAGTTTTTGGTAAAAAAGTAAATGTTAGAATGCGTGAAGGCTTTTTCCCATTTACTGAACCAGGTTATGAAATAGATATGGAATGTTTAGTATGTGGTGGTAAAGGGTGCCCTGTATGTCATCAAAGTGGTTGGATAGAAGTTATGCCTGGTGGAGTAATACATCCAAATGTATTAAAAAGTGCTAATTTGGATCCAAATGAATGGACAGGATTCTATATCAATATTGGAGTAGATAGACTTGTTATGATGAGATATGGAATAGATGATGTAAGACTTTTAAGAAGTGGTGACTTAAGGTTTATTAGTGAATTTAAATAGGAGGAATTATGAGAGTATCTTTAAATTTAATAAAAAAATATGTTGATTTGAGTGATATTAGTGATGAGAAAATAGCAACAGATTTAACTTTAAAAACTGTTGAGGTTGAAAAAATAGAAAATACTAGTTTAAAGTATGAAAATATAGTAGTTGGTAAAATATTAGAGGTTAATAGTCATCCTAATGCTGATACACTTAGAGTGTGTATGGTTGATATAGGAGAAGAGAGTCCTAGACAAATAGTATGTGGTGGAAGTAATTTATATGTTGGAGAGTATGTAGTTATTTCTAAACCAGGTAGTATGGTTCATTGGCATGGAGAAGAAGACTTAGTTAAAATAAAAGAGACTAAGATGCGTGGAGTAGATTCTTATGGAATGATATGTGGAGCTGAAGAAGTTTTTTTAGATAGTTTGTTTCCACCTAAGGCTGAAGATGAGATAGTTGATTTAAAAGGATTAGAATGTTATCCAGGACAAAATATTAGTGAAGTAATAGGTTCAAACGATATAATTTTAGAAATAGATAATAAAAGTTTAAGTAATAGACCTGACTTGTGGGGACATTTCGGAATTGCCAGAGAGTTGTCTGTTATATATGATAGAGAATTAAAGAGTGTTACTGAAGAAGTAAGTATACCTCTTGTACCCAAATATGATATTACTATAGAAGACACTAGTAAGTGTAATAGATATATTGGAATAGTTATAGATAATGTTAATACAAAAGAAAGTCCAATATGGCTTAAAACACTTTTGTATAATGTTGGATTAAGACCAATTAATGCTATAGTTGATATAACTAATTATGCCATGATAGTAACTGGAAATCCTACACATGCATTTGATAAAACACATGTAAGTGGTAATAAAATAATAGTAAGAAATGCTAAAAAAGGAGAAAAGCTATTATTACTTGATGATAATATGGTTGATTTAACTAGTGATGATTTAGTAATAAGTGATGAAGAAGGTGTGCTTGCACTTGCAGGTATTCGTGGAGGAAAAAAAGACTCTGTACTAGATAGTACTACTGGAGTACTTGTAGAAATTGCTAATTTTGAACCTAGTACTATTAGAAAAACTGATAAAAGATTTGCAGAAAAGACTGAGTCTGCAATTAGATATGAAAAGGGACTTGATACTGAAAGAGTTGATAGTACTAAGAATTTAATTATTAATATGTTTAAGGAGTTATTTCCTGAAGCTTTAATAACTAGTTATAATGATATATATCCTGTTAAAACAGAAAGTAATTATATAGAAATAAGTAAAGAATTCTTAGATACTAGAATGGGTAAAGTTGTTAGTAAAGAAGTTATTACTAAGATACTTACAGGTCTTGGTTATGAAGTAACAATAGATGGTGATATATATAAAGTTTTAGTACCAACTTATAGAAGTACTGGAGACGTTACTATTAAAGATGATGTAATGGGAGATATTGTTAGAATATTAGGTTTTGATAGTTTTGAGGCTAAAGGAATTAATTATACTGTAAATCATGCAGTTCTTCAAAGAGAAGTATTGTTAGAAAGAAGAATTAAAGAATATTTAAGTAATAGATGTGGTTTATATGAAGTAATTAGTTATCCATGGGTAAATGTTAAATATATAGATGCATGTATGTTAGATAAACAAGAAATGGTAGAATTAGCAAATCCTCCAAGTCCAGAACAATCTTATTTAAGATCTAGTTTAGTTCCAGGAATGTTAGAAGTAATTGTTAAGAACTTAAGATACTTTGATAAATTTAAAGTCTATGAAATGGGAGAAGTATTTACTAAGGGTGAATATCATGAAAGTAGTATAGATGAAACTCTTCCAATACATAATAATTATTTATGTGGGTGTGTAGTTGATAAGAATGCTAAAAGTGCATTTTTGGAACTTAAAGGAGTTCTTGAAAATATTAGTAGTTATACTCATATGGAAAATATTAAGTTAGTTGATTCTATAAATAAAGTAAACTATTTAGATAAATATGCATGTATGGATATAGTTCTTAATGAAGAAGTAATAGGTTCGTTTGGTTTACTTAAAATTAGAGTAATGAATGAATGCAAGATTAAACATGTAAATGTTTCTATATTTGAACTTAATATAAGTAAACTTATTCCACTTGATGCTAGAACTAATAAATATACTAGTTTACCTGAAATACCTTATGTAGAAAAAGATTTATCTATAGTTGTAGATGAAAGTGTTAGATGGGAAACTATTTATAAAATGATTAAATCTAAAGTAAAGGAAGTAATATTTGTAGAAGATTATAGAGGAGAAAATATAGGTGAATCGAAGAAAAGTATTACTCTTAAACTTAAGATAGGTGATGGGAAAAGTACTCTTACTAGTGATGAGATAAATTCAAAAATTAATCAAGTATTAAAAACATTAGAGAAAACTGTAAATGCTAAGTTAAGAGATTAAAATATTTATAGATTATTTATATAATATATAGTATAATTAATAAAGAAAGGTGGTAATAATATGAGTCTTGGAGTTTGGATTACTATTGGAGTTATTGTTCTTATAGCTTTATATGTAGTTAATACTTACAATACATTTGTTAAGTTAAGAAATAGGGTTAAAGATCAATGGGCTCAAATTGAGGTTCAATTAAAAAGAAGATTTGACTTGATACCTAATATAGTTGAAACTGTTAAAGGTTATGCTAAACATGAAAGTGATACTTTGAAAGGGGTAATTGAAGCAAGAAATAAATTTACTGTTGCTAGTACTCCAGAAGATGAGATGAAGGCTAATAATGAGTTAACTGGTGCAATTAGACAATTATTTGCGCTTAGTGAAAGTTATCCTGAATTAAAGGCTGATACAAGTTTTTTAAAACTTCAAAGTAATTTAGAAGAAACAGAAGATAAAATATCTAGTGCTAGACAATTTTATAATGATACTGTTTTGTCTCTAAATAATAAGGTTGAATTATTTCCTTCTAATTTAGTTGCTAAAATATTTGGATTTAAAAAGGAAGCTTTCTTTGAAGCTGAAAGTGAAGCTAAAGTTGCTCCAAAAGTACAGTTTTAAGCTTACTAAATGTAAGCTTTTTTCTTTTAAAAGGTGGATTTATGAAAAAAATATTGGTTTTAATAATAAGTTTATTTTCATTTATTAGTGTTAACTATGCAGTAAGTAATGTTAATTATAAAATAGATGATTATATAGTAGATGCTAGAATAGATATATCTGGTAATATGGTTGTTAGAGAAGTTATTAAAGTTAAAGGAAGTTTTAATGGATATATTAGGGATTTAAAATATAAAAATAGTAATAATAAAGTATTTGATAAATCAATTGATAGTTTTTATGGAAGTAGTATATATGATGCTAGTAATATAGAAGTTAAAAAAGTTGGTACTGTGAATTATGATAAAGAGTTAGATTTTAATGTTTTTGATCAAAGTGTTAATGAGTTTACTATGAATGATAGTTGTACTGTTAATAAGGGTTGTTATGAAAAAAGTGATATTACTGATGGAGTTAGTTTGAAAATGTATAATGAAACAAATAATTCTAGTACTTACTTTTATATAGAGTATTTACTTGGTAATGTTGTCGTTATGCATGAAGATATTGCAGAAGTTTATTTTAACTTTGTAGGTGATATGTTTGATGATGATATTAATAAGTATAAGTTAAGGGTGGTTTTACCTGATAAAACTAAAGAGTTAGTTAGAGTATGGGCTCATGGTCCACTTAATGGTAATGTTAGCCCTATTAAAGATGAAAATGGTTATTATTATGGAGGTTATTTAGAAATAAATGATTTATATAGTAATACTCCTGTTGATATGAGACTTACTTTTGATAAGAATCTTATACTTGTGGATCATCCATATTTAAAGAAAAGTGAAGTATTAGCACTTGATAAAATTCTTGAAGTAGAAAATTTAAGAGCAGATAAAGCTAATAAAGAAAGAGAAAAAGCTAAATTTTTTATGTATGGATCTTATGCTTTGGGAAGTGTTTATTTAGTACTTTTAGTGTTATTATTTGTTTATATTTATATTAAGTATGATAAAGAATTAAAAACTAATTTTGATATGGAATATAATAGAGAGTTTATTAATGATTATGTTGTTACTAATATAGAGTATTTATTTGATAAAAAAATTACTGAAAAAGCATTTAGTACTAGTATACTTAATTTAATTTATAAAAAGAATATTAAAATTGAACAAATAGATAAGAAAGATTATAAATTAATTAAAGTAAATACTGATAATGTAAGTGAATCTGAAGAGTATTTAATGAAGATGATATTTGATAATATTGGTAATAAAGAATATGTTTTATTAAGTCAGATAAAGAAATATGCAAAAGAAATACATGGTACGACTAGTGAATTTTTAACTAGTTTTACTACTTGGCAAAATAAAGTTACTAGTGAAAGTATAAAAAATAATTTTTATGAGTCTAATACTAAAATTAAAGTACTTGGAGTATTATTTAGTTTAGTAGGTTATTTAGTATTTTATGTAATGGGAAGATTTAATGGATTTAATTTATTTTCTATAATAATATTTATTTGTGCATTAGTGTTTATGATTTATGTGCTTATATTTAATAAGAGAACTAAAAGAGGTGCAGAAGATTATCAAAAATGGAAAGCTTTTAAAAGATTTTTAGAAGATTTTGGTAGGTTTGATGAAAAAGAATTACCTGAAATAGTTTTATGGGAAAGATATCTAGTGTATGCTAATATATTTGGTATTGCTGATAAAGTAGGTAAAACTATGAAGATTAAATTTAATGAGATTAATACTAATAATCAATATAGTAATGGAGACTTGTTGTTTGATTATATGATGTGGAATAATTTGAATTATAGTATTAATAATACCGTTAGAAGTTCAGTTAGTACTGCTAGAACTATGGTTAATGAAGCAATTGCAAAAAGTTCAAGTTCTAGTGGTGGAGGATTCGGTGGAGGATTCTCTTCTGGAGGGGGCTTCGGTGGAGGAGGAGGCGGTGGCCGTGGATTCTAAAGCTAAAGTGTTTACTACTGAAATAAATTATATTAAAAATGATAGAATAAAAGAAAGTTTAGTTAATCTTATTAATTTAATACCTGATTACTTTTTTACTGAAGCAGCTAGTTCTACTGGAAAATATCATCCATCATTTAGTCAAGGTGTTGGTGGACTTGTTAGACATACTAAAGTTGCAGTTAAAATAGCTAATACTTTACTTATTAATGATAGCATTGGTTATAAGTTTACAAGAGATGAGAAGGACTTAATAATACTTTCGTTAGTGATGCATGATTCAGTTAAAAGAGGAATTCCTGAAGAAAAGTATACTAAAGTAGAACATCCTCTTTTAGCAAGTAAATTTATAAGGGATAATGCTAAAAATACTTCTTTAACTGAAGAAGAGATAAATTTAGTATGTAGTATGATTAGTAGTCATATGGGTCAGTGGAATACTGATTTTAATGGAAATGAAGTACTTCCTAAACCTAAAACTAAGTATGAGAGGTTTGTTCATATGTGTGATTACTTATCTGCACAGAAATTTATGAATATAAATTTTGATGAAAATAATGAAATTATTTGTTAATGGGTACTTGAAAAGAGTACTCATTTTTGATAGAATTAAAGTGGTTAAGATAGAAGGAGGACACAAAATATGACTAATAATTATGTAAATAAATTAAGTTATATGTCTTCACTTATAGTACAAAATAAAGTGCTAAACATGAGGCGTTATCTTCTAACTAACTTGAAAGTAGAGAATTTTTTGTATGAAATAAATGGATAGGTGTGGTCTACCCATTTTTTGTTATGTAATGAAAGGAGTTCATGTTTATGCAAAAAAAACAAACAATATTAGTAGTTGCTAGTTTATTAGTTATAGTACTAAGTGTAACACTAGCATACTTTACAGCACAAATAATAGGAGAAGGGAAGAATATTTCAGTAAGTAGTGCTGACTTGAAAATAGTATTTACTGATACAGATGGTAATATTGAAGGAAATGGTATAACACCAGGATGGAGTAATAGTAAAACTTTTACAGTTAAAAACGAATCAAATGGTACATATAAGTATGATATAATAATAAAAGATTTAATAAATACTTTTAAAACATATAAATACTTACAATATAAGATAACTAGTACTGATGGTGGATACAATATGACAGATTACTCTTATTTACCAAAATCTAGTACTAAAGAAGATGTGGCTTTAGCTTATGAAGTATCAATTGATAAAGGAAAAACACATACATATACTATAGAGATTAGGTATGTAAATGATGAATATATTGATCAAAGTATAGATATGGGTCAAAGTTTAAGTGGAACAATATATATAAGAGAGTTTACTAAACCAATAATGAAATTAACAGATAAATTAATGGCAGATAATCCTACGATAGATACAAGAACTACATTTACAGCATTCACTGAAACAAATACAAAAAGACTATATAAAGCAACAGAACAAATAGGAACTAATCCAGTAAAAGATGTATACTATTTTGCAGGAGATGCAAAGAATAACTGGGTTAAGTTTGGTAAAACAACAGAAAGTTCATGTACTTATAAAGGAAAAGAAGTATTCTTTTTAAATATGACTAATCATACTAAAAAAACTCCAGAAAATGAAACAGAATGTACATCTACAAATATTTGTTATGTTTTATATAATACTGGACCAACAGCCTTATATACGGCTGAAGAAACCGGCGGAAATGGAGACTATGCAGTTGGTGTAACTGAGAGCAAATGTATTGAAGCTGGTTATACATTGATAAACGAAAAAGCAACATGGAGCGAGTCAACAAAAGATATATATTGGAGAATAATAAGAACAAACGCTGATGGAAGTATCAAATTATTATATGCTGGAACTAGTCCAGATACTGAAAAGGCTTATATAGGAAAGAGTGCATTTAATAGTACAGATGGTGATCCAATGTATGTAGGATATAAATATGGAACTACAGGTTCACTAGAAAATAATAGACTAAATACAAATAATAGTACAATAAAAACATACATAGATAAGTGGTATAAAAACAATTTAACTGCTTATACAAAGTATTTAAGTAATGATGCTGTATATTGTAATGATAGAAATCTTGCAAGTGGACAAACTTATTCAACAACAAAGGCATTTAATTATGCTTCATATGAAAGAATATATACAAATAAACAACCAACATATAACTGTACAAACATGAGTGATGCATTCAGTGTAAATAATACAAGTGCAAAACTAGATTATCCTGTTGGATTAATGTCAATAGATGAGTTAAGTTATGCGGGAGGTCAAGCCTCTATAAATTTAACTGCACCATACGCATGGTATTACACTAATGCAAATGGAGAAAGTAGTTATGGAGGTGATTACTTCTGGGCCCTTTCCCCTGGCCGCTGGTATGGCTCTTTCTCGCGCGTTTGGCACGTCTGTGATTCTAGATTCCCTGGCTCCTTGTACAACGGCTACGTGGACGTCTCGACTGCTGTGCGCCCTTCAGTATCTCTTTCATCTTGTAATCTGATATCCAGAGGAAATGGAAGCCCTGAAAACCCTTACGTTGTTTATACAGGTAGTGGAGTATGTGAATAGATCCCGTTAACTTAACTGCGTCTAACAATTAATTTACCAATATAATTACTATAAAGTAATCAAGGGGTTAAATGATAGTTTATATAATATGATATATGAGTAAGAAGGTCAATATAAAAATTAGAATATTTTAGAAGAGTAATTATAAGAAAAGAATTTAATAGTCTATCTACGATATCAAAACAAAAAGTAAATAGTGGTTTCAGGGAAATAAAACTTAATGGCTTTTCTAATAAAGTCTACATTAGGTAAAACAGAAAAACAACATGATAAGTAGGTAAAACTACTTTTTTCTTTTAATTTTTTATGGAATATGGTATACTTTTAATCGGATGTGAAAGTTATGGATAAAAGTAAAATTAGAAATTTTAGTATAATTGCTCATATAGATCATGGTAAAAGTACTTTAGCTGATAGAATACTTGATGTGTGTGGTAATGTAACTGAAAGAGAAAGAAAAGAACAACTTTTAGATAATATGGATATTGAAAGAGAAAGAGGTATCACTATTAAACTAAATGCAGTAGAACTTCAGTACAAAGGTTACACTCTACATTTAATAGATACACCAGGACACGTAGACTTTAGTTATGAAGTAAGTAGAAGTTTGGCTGCATGCGAAGGAGCAATACTTGTTGTGGATGCAACTCAAGGAATTGAAGCTCAAACTTTGGCTAACTTGTATTTAGCGCTTGATAATGATTTAACTATTATTCCTGTTATAAATAAAATAGATTTACCTAATGCAGACCCTGAAAAAGTAAAAAACGAACTTGTTAAAACTATTGGTTTTGAAAAAAATGAAATACTTTGTGTAAGTGGTAAAACAGGTGAAGGTGTAAAAGAACTTATGGATGCTATAGTTGAAAGAATACCATCTCCAAAAGGTACTGATGATAAATTAAGAGCTTTAATATTTGATTCATACTTTGATAGTTATAAAGGTATAGTTGCTTTAATAAGAGTAGTGGATGGAACTGTTAAATTAAAAGATAAAATTAAAATGATTAGTACAGGTGCCGTGTATGAAGTAACATCTTTAGGTAAAACTACTCCAAAAGATAGTCCAAGAGATAGTTTAAGTTGTGGAGAAGTTGGATATATTACAGCGAGTATTAAGAGTATAGAAGATGTAAAAGTGGGAGATACTATTATACATGAAGGCGATGATTTAGAACCTTTACCTGGTTATAAGCCTATGAAACCAATGGTATTTAGTGGAATATTTCCAATAGATAGTAGTAAATATAATAACTTGAAAGAGGCTTTAATGAAGTTAAAACTAAATGATGCAGCACTTACTTTTGAACCTGAAAAATCTGATGCTTTAGGTTTTGGTTTTAGATGTGGTTTTTTAGGGCTTTTGCATATGGAAATTGTTGAAGAGAGAATTGAAAGAGAATTTAATATAGAACTTATTGCAACAAGTCCTAGCGTTATTTATGAAGTAGAGTTAACAAATGGTGAAATACTTAGTATTGATAGTCCAAGTAAAATGCCTGAACAAAGTAAAATTAAATGTGTTAAAGAACCTTTTGTTAAAACAGATATATTTGTGCCAAATGAATATGTTGGTCCAGTAATGGAGTTATGTCAAGATAAAAGAGGTATTTATAAAAGTGTTAACTATATAGATGAAAAAAGAGTAGATGTAATATATGAACTTCCTTTATCGGAAATTGTGTATGACTTTTTTAATAAGTTAAAAAGTTTTACTAAAGGTTATGCTTCATTTGATTATGAGTTTATTGGTAACAGGGAGAGTAAACTAGTTAAATTAGATATTCTTTTGAATGGAGTTGTAGTGGATGCATTAAGTGTAATAGTTCACAAGGATAACGCTTATAATCGTGGTAAGACTGTTGTTGAAAATTTAAAGAAGATTATTCCAAGACAGATGTTTAGTGTTCCTATTCAGGCTAGTATTGGTACAAGGGTTATTGCAAGGGAAACAATAAGTGCAATGAAGAAAGATGTACTTGCTAAGTGTTATGGAGGAGATGTAAGTAGAAAGAGAAAACTACTTGAAAAGCAAAAAGAAGGTAAAAAACGTATGAAGCAAGTTGGTAGTGTTGAAATACCACAAGAAGCATTTTTAAGTGTTTTAAGTGTTGATAAGAAAGAATAAGACTGTTTTTTATTCTTTTTTTTATGGAAATTTTTTTAATAGATTTTAAAAATTGGTAACAATTAATATTTAAAATTGTATTTAATTTATTACAAATGTAGTTTATAAGGTTCAAAAGCGCTTTGCAATTTTCAAAATCTGTAAATTTTACAGTGTTTTTTATATATGGTAAATTTAGGAAGAAAGGAGAAAAAATAAAATGAATTACTATAATGAAATAAAAAATATACTAGTAGATAATGCGATTGGAAGAAAAGTAAGAGAATACAAAAGTAATCAAAAAGACTTAGAGAGTTATTACAATGTAGGTAAACTTTTAGTAGAAGCACAGGGTGGAGAAGAAAGAGCAAAGTATGGTAACGGACTTATTAAGGAATATTCTAAGAGGCTTACTAGTGAACTTGGTAAAGGTTATTCAACTAGAAATCTAAAATATATGAGAAATTTTTACACTGTATGCCAAAAAGGGCAATCACTGATTGCCGAATTCAAGTTTCACAATATTTCGTGGACTTGTATTACAAAATTGTTAAAATTGGATGACATTAATGCAATATTTTATTATGTTAAATGTATTGGAAAAATGAATTTAACTACAAGAGAGTTAGATTCAAAATTAAAATCAAAAGAATATGAAAGACTTGATAGTAAAATTAAAGAAAAATTAATGAAACAGGAAGAAGTTTCAGTAAAAGATAAAGTACCAGACCCGATAGTGTTAGAAGGTCTAGAATCTAAAGAAAGACTAACTGAAAAAATAGTCCAGAAATGGATAGACGAAAACCCAGCAAGTTTTTGTGAAGCTTTAGGTGAAGGATATTCATATATTAATAGTCAGTATAAAATTAAAATAGGTTCAAACTATAACTACATTGATGTTCTTTTATTTAATTATATATCTAATTCGTTTGTAGTGGTAGAGATAAAAGTAACAGAACTCAAAAAAGAACATATTGGGCAAATACAAACATATATGAATTATGTTGATGCTAATTTAAAGAAAGAATTTCATAATAAAACAACTGGAGTACTTTTAGTAAGAGAAAACAATAAATGGTTAATTAAATATATAAATAATAACGGGATAATCGTAAGAAACTATATAACAAATGAAGAACAAGTTAGTGAATGTTTGGGAGGGTTAAAATGAATTACTATAATGAAATAAAAAATATACTAGTAGATAATGCGATTGGAAGAAAAGTAAGAGAATACAAAAGTAATCAAAAAGACTTAGAGAGTTATTACAATGTAGGTAAACTTTTAGTAGAAGCACAGGGTGGAGAAGAAAGAGCAAAGTATGGTAACGGACTTATTAAGGAATATTCTAAGAGGCTTACTAGTGAACTTGGTAAAGGTTATTCAACTAGAAATCTAAAATATATGAGAAATTTTTACACTGTATGCCAAAAAGGGCAATCACTGATTGCCGAATTCAAGTTTCACAATATTTCGTGGACTTGTATTACAAAATTGTTAAAATTGGATGACATTAATGCAATATTTTATTATGTTAAATGTATTGGAAAAATGAATTTAACTACAAGAGAGTTAGATTCAAAATTAAAATCAAAAGAATATGAAAGACTTGATAGTAAAATTAAAGAAAAATTAATGAAACAGGAAGAAGTTTCAGTAAAAGATAAAGTACCAGACCCGATAGTGTTAGAAGGTCTAGAATCTAAAGAAAGACTAACTGAAAAAGTAGTACAGAAATGGATAGATGAAAATCCAGCAAGTTTTTGTAAATCATTAGGTGAAGGTTATTCATACATAGAAAGCCAATATAAAATTAAAATAGGTTCAAACTATAACTATATAGATATATTACTATTTAATTACATATCTAATTCATTTGTAGTGGTAGAGATAAAAGTAACAGAACTCAAAAAAGAACACATAGGTCAAATAGAAACATATATGAATTATGTTGATGCTAATTTAAAGAAAGATTTTCATAATAAAACAACTGGTATACTTCTAGTAAGAGAAAACAATAAATGGCTAATTAAATACATAAATAATGACGGAATATTAGTAAGAAACTACATAACAATTGAAGAACAAGTTAGTGACTATTTGTGAGGGTTAAAATGAATTATTATAATGAAATAAAAAATATTCTAGTAGATAATGCTATTGGAAGAAAGGTAAGAGAATATAAAAGTAATCAAAAGGATTTAGAAAGTTACTATAATGTTGGAAAACTTTTAGTAGAAGCACAAGGTGGAGAAAAAAGAGCAAAGTATGGAGATGGTCTTATCAAGGAGTATTCTAAAAGACTTACAAGTGAACTTGGAAAAGGATATACTGTGACTAGATTAAAATATATGAGGACTTTTTTTGAACTTTTTAGAAAAAGTCCGACATTGTCGGACCTTTTTAAAAACATAAATATAACGTGGTCAAATATATGTGAAATTTTGAAGTTAGATGATGTGAGTGAAATAGAATATTACTTAAAGTTATCAAATAAGTTATGTCTTACTACTAGAGAATTAAGATCAAGAATAAAATCTAATGAATATAATAGACTTCCACAAGAAACAAAAGAAAAACTTAAAAATAGTAGTGAAGTAAGTTCTAGTGAAAAAGTTCCATCACCTGTTATTTTAGATGGCTTGCTGTATAAAGATAAATTAACGGAAAAAGCAGTACAGAAATGGATAGATGAAAATCCTATAAGTTTTTGTGAATCTTTAGGTGAAGGGTATACTTATGTAAAGAGTCAGTATAAAATTAAAATTGGTTCAAATTACAATTATATAGACGTACTTTTATTTAATTACATATCTAATTCATTTATTGTAGTAGAAATAAAAGTAACTGAACTTAAGAAAGAGCATATTGGACAAATACAAACATATATGAATTATATTGATATTAATTTAAAAAAAGAGTTTCATAATAAAACAACAGGAATACTTTTGGTAAGAGAGAACAACAAGTGGCTGATTAAATATATATACAATAGTGATATTGTTGTTAGAGAATTTACTATAAGTAATTAAAAAACAGGAGGTGTAATATGAATTATTATGATGAAATAAAAAATATTCTAGTAGATAATGCTATTGGAAGAAAGGTAAGAGAATATAAAAGTAATCAAAAAGACTTGGAAAGTTACTATAATGTGGGAAAACTTTTAGTAGAAGCACAAGGTGGAGAAGAAAGGGCTAAGTATGGTAATGGTCTTATCAAATAATATTCTAAGAAACTTACGAATGAACTTGGAAAAGGGTATTCAACTAGAGTATTGAAAAAGATGAGATTATTTTATCTGTTGGTTCAAAAAGGGCCGACATTGTCGACCCTTTTTGAAAATGTAAATATAACATGGTCGAACGTGTGTGAAATATTACACTTAAAAAATGTAGACGAAATAGCATATTACTTAAATTTATCAAATAAGTTATGTCTTACTACTAGGGATTTAAGATCAAGAATAAAATCTAATGAATATGGAAGACTTCCTTTAGCAGTAAAAGAAAAATTGAATAGTAATGAATTAGTAAGTACTAGTGATAAAGTACCATCGCCAGTGGTATTACAAAATTTGAAGGTTGATGGGAAACTAACTGAAAAGATAGTGCAAACATGGATAGATGAAAACCCAGCGAGTTTTTGCGAAGCTTTAGGAGAAGGTTATACTTATGTTAAGAGCCAGTACAAAATCAAAATAGGTTCAAATTACAATTACATAGATGTTCTTTTATTTAATACAATTGATTTAAATTATGTAGTAGTAGAAATAAAAGTAACTGAATTAAAAAAAGAACACATAGGACAAATACAAACATATATGAATTATATTGATATTAATTTAAGAAAAGAATTTCACAATAAAACAACAGGAATACTTCTGGTAAGAGAGAACAACAAGTGGTTACTTAAATACATAAATAATGATGGAATATTGGTAAGAAATTATATAACGAATGATGAGCGAGTTAGTGAATATTTAGGAGGGTTAAAATGAATTATTACAATGAAATAAAAAATATTTTAATAGATAATGATATTGGAAGAAATGTAAGAGATTACAAAAGTAATCAAAAAGCCTTAGAGAGTTATTATAATGTAGGTAAACTTTTGGTTGAAGCACAAGGTGGAGAAGAAAGAGCAAAGTATGGAGATGGTCTTATTAAAGAGTAGTCTAAGAGACTTACAAGTGAACTTGGTAAAGGTTATACCACTACTAGACTTATGTATATAAGAAGTTTTACCTGCTACTATTAATTTATCCGACACTGTCGGATAAATTAAGAAATATAAATGTTACTTAGTCAAATGTATGTTAAATTTTTATCTGCTTGCAAAATGGCAGACACTGGCTGCCATTTTTAAAAGTGATACTTTTAGTAAGAGAAAATAATGAGTGGTTGATTAAATATATAAATGGTGATGATGTAACTATTAGAAGATTTATAACTAGTAGTGAATGTTAAAAGGAAAATATTTAAAAAATAGTAAAACTTTTTTAAAAGGGGTGGAGTTTTTTTATTTAATTTGATAAAATAGATACGGAATAAAAGAGGTGGATTATGGATAATATAGTGTTTTTATGCTTGTTAGTATTTTTTGCTAGAATAGTTGATACTTCTTTAAGTACACTTGCTACTGTATTTATTGTAAAAGATAGAACAGTGTTTGCAGTATTGATGAGTTTTATTCAAGTATTTGTATGGTTTATTGTAGTAAGAGAAGCATTAAATTCAGCAGATAGTGCATTTTTATTAGCACTTAGTTATAGTGCAGGATATGCATGTGGTGTAATGGTTGGAATGTATTTGAGTGATAAATACATAGTATCAAATGTTAGTGTTAATATAGTAGTAAAGCAAAAAAGGGAAGTAGTAGATGCATTAATTAATCATAATTTTGCAGTTAGTGTTAGTAAAGTAAAAGGGAAAGATTTAATAAGTAATAAATATATGATATTTGTTGCTACTACAAATAAAAAACTTCCTTTACTTAAAAAACTAGTTACTGAGATAGATAGTCATGCATTTATAGTAGTTAGTGAAAATAAGTATGTAGTTGGAGGTTACTAATAGTTAGGAGGGTTACTATGAAGGTAGATGATAACTTTATTAGAAATGTTAGAGAATCTAATGATATAGTAGATGTTATTGGTGGGTATTTACCTTTAGTACAAAAAGGAAAAAATTATTTTTGTGTATGTCCTTTTCATGATGATCATTCCCCTTCAATGAGTATTAGTAAAGAAAAGCAAATATATAAGTGTTTTGTGTGTGGAGAAACAGGAAATGTTATTACTTTTGTAAAGGACTATTTAAGTATTTCATTTTTAGAAGCAGTTGAGGTACTTGCAAAAAGAAGTGGAATCAATTTTAAGTTAGACAAACCTAAAGTAAATGATAAATTTAAGGAAGATTATGAAATATATAGTATAGCACTTTCTTATTATAAAAATAATTTAAATACTAAAGAAGGAGAGAATGCTAGAAACTATCTTAATAAAAGAGGTATTACTAAAGAAGCAATTGATTACTTTGATATAGGTCTTTCACTTAGTAGTGGTTTAGTTAATAGTTTAAGTAAAAAATATAATATAGGTAAACTAGAAAATATTGGACTTTCATCTAATAATAAGGATTTATTTATAAATAGAATAATGTTTACTATTAGAGATAATATAGGTAATCCAGTAGGATTTTCTGGAAGAAAGTATGATGATAGTGATGCACCTAAATATATAAATACTAAAGAAACTGATATATTTAAAAAAGGTAGTATTTTATTTAATTATTATAGGGCTAAAGATGAGATTAGAAGAAAAAAAGAGATTATTATTAGTGAAGGTCAGATGGAAGTTATTAGGTGTCATATAGTGGGTATTAATAACATAGTAGCGCTTATGGGAACTGCTTTTACTAAAGAACATTTATCTATTATAAAGAAGGAAAGAGTTAATGTTGTATTAAATCTAGATCAAGATGATGCTGGTAAACTTGCTACTATTAATATTGGTAAAACTTTAGTAGAAAATGGAATAAATCCTACTGTAATAGTTTTTAGTAAATATAAGGATACTGATGAATTAATACTTAATGAAGGAAAAGAAGCATTTATAAAAGCATATGATAACAGGGTTAATTTTGTTGATTTTGAACTTAATTATTTAAAAAAGAATGTTGATTTATCTAATACTCTTGAAGTGTCTAATTATATAAATGAAAGTATAAATGTTATTAATGAAATAAATGATGATGTATTAAGAGAACTAAAAGTTAAGGAACTTAGTAAAGAGTTTGATATAAGTACTGAATTAATTAAAAGTAAACTACAGATGAAAGATAATAATAAAGTTATTGTTAAAAAAAGTACTAAAAATGTAGTAAAAAAGAGATATAATGGGGATGATATGAGTGAACTTAGAATACTTCATTTGATGCTTAATTATCCTGAAGTTATAACTATTTATGAAAGACAACTTGGGTATTTGAATGATGAAAATAGAAAGAATTTAGCAGATGCTATAATAAATTATAAAGAAAGTCATAAAATGTTTGACTATGCGGACTTTATATGTTACACTAATGTACGTGAAGACCTTACTAGAGTCATAAAAGAAGTTGAAAGTTATCCTCTTAATAATGTTGAAAGTATTAGTTATAGTAATGAGGAATTAGAGGACTATATTAATAAGGTTAAAAGAAAAAGAGTTAAGATGTTACAAAATGAAAGAACTCTTAAAATTAATGACAGCATTGATGTTAGTGAAAAGGAAGAACTAACTAATAAGTTTTTAGAAACAAAGAAGGAAGTGCTAAAATGGTAAGTGAAGGTAAAGAATTTAAGAAAGTTGTAAGTGATTTAGTTAAACTTGGTAAAAAGAAAGGGTATTTAACTGAAAAAGTTATTACTGAAAAAACTATGTTATTAAATTTAAGTGATAGTGAATTAGAAGAATTATATAAAGAACTTAAAAATAATGGTATAGAAATTAAGAGTGATAGTGAGAGTGGTGGTGAAGTAGAAGAAAAAACTACTAATATTAAAAGTGTTATTAATGAGTTAGTTGAAATTGGTAAGAAACAAGGGTTTTTAACTTATGAAGTTATTGCTAAAAAAACTAGTAATTTAGATTTGGATGCTAATAGTTTGGATGAGTTATATAATGCTCTTAATGAAAATAATATAGAAATTAGAAGTGAAGATGAGAGTGATTCTGATACTAATTTGTTAGAAGATGATCCTGAATTTAATATTGAACATATTGTTAACGAAAGTAATGATATGAGTGTTAATGATAATGTTAGAATGTATTTAAAAGAAATAGGTAAAATTAGTTTACTTAGTTTAGATGAAGAACAAGAATTATCTAAAAGAATTGCTTCTGGTGATGAAGAGGCTAAGAAGATACTTGCTGAATCTAATTTGAGACTTGTTGTAAGTATTGCTAAACGTTATGTTGGACGTGGACTTTTATTTCTTGATTTAATTCAAGAAGGAAATATTGGACTTATGAAGGCAGTGGATAAGTTTGATTATGATAAAGGGTTTAAGTTTAGTACTTATGCAACTTGGTGGATTAGACAAGCTATTACTAGAGCACTTGCTGATCAGGCTAGAACTATAAGGGTTCCTGTACATATGGTTGAAACTATTAATAAACTTGCTAGAGTTGAAAGACAAATGGCACTTGATTTAAATAGGGAACCTACTGATAGTGAACTTGCTAAAAAGATGAATCTTCCACTTGATAAGATTGTAGAAATAAGAAGAATTAGTCAAGATCCAGTTAGTTTAGAGACACCTATAGGTGAAGAGGATGACTCACATTTAGGGGACTTTTTAGCTGATGAGAGAACTATGGGACCAGAAGAGTATACTGATTATACTATGCTTAAAGAGGAACTTAAAGAAGTACTTGAAACTCTTACTAAGAGAGAAGAAGAAGTATTAGAACTTCGTTTTGGGCTTTATGATGGAACATGTCATACTCTTGAAGAGGTAGGTAAAAAGTTTGGCGTTACAAGAGAAAGAATTAGACAAATAGAAGCAAAAGCACTACGTAAGTTAAGACATCCATCACGTGCTAAAAAACTTAGGGATTTCTTAATTGAATAGGTTAAAGTGTATTTCTTCTTATATAAGTGATAATGAAAAAGTGCTTGATGTTGGATGTGATCAAGCACTTCTTAGTAAATTACTTGCTAGAAGAGGAGTGTATTCTATAGCGAGTGATATAAAAGCTAATATAATTATTAATGCTAAAAAAAATTTGAATGATTTGGAAAAAAAGTATATTACATTTACTCTTAGTGATGGAGTACCAGAAGGAGTTAATCAAACAATTACTTTAGTACTTAGTGGAATGGGTACTTATACTATATTAGATATACTTAAAAATAGTAAAGTTATTTTTAATAAAATTATAACTATATCTAATAATAATCATGATATATTAAGAAGTGAAATGATTAAGTTAGGTTATTATATTAAAGAAGAAGAAATAATTAAAGATAAGAGTAAATATTATAA
>ERZ1023963.98-NODE-98-length-28118-cov-9.124577_pt1 | contig 28118 bp, 17 predicted proteins | sample MGYA00380427_ERZ1023963 | MGnify/ENA primary metagenome ERZ1023963 (study PRJEB33179, sample SAMN07449061) | human gut metagenome | biome: Human-gut; feature: Human associated habitat; material: Faeces | host: Homo sapiens | place: India:Kasaragod | collected... | reverse complement strand
GGTATCCGCCATGGCGCGGTCGATGGCATCTTCCAGTTCCTGCCCCCGCTTTCCCTGATGGAAGGGGCCGAAGGCGATTTCCTCGCGCACCGTGGGCATGAACATCTGCCGGTCCGGCTGCTGGAACACATAGCCGATAAAGCGGCTTCTCTTCGAAGCATCTTCCTTTGTCACATTGGTACCATTGTAGACAATATCTCCAGAAGCCGGTTTTTCCAGTCCCGTAAGAAGACGGGTAATGGTGGTTTTACCGCTGCCGTTGCGTCCGGTGATAGCTACGAATTCTCCCTTGTCAAAGGAGAGGGACACCCCATCCAGAACCAGGGGCAGGTTTTTAGCGTAACGGAAGGACACATTTTTCAGTTCAAGCATGTTTCCCCTCTCCTTTCTCGAAAGAATCCATCACAGACTGCTGTGCATCCTTTATATTAAGGAATGGTTTTTCAAAGGAAATCCCCTGGTCTTCCAGAGTCAGCTGGGCACGGTACATATCCGGAATGGCTTCTTCGTAAATGTGGTTCTGTTTCATGGCCCGCATCACTTCTTCCGGCGTGCCCTGGCTGATAATCTTTCCCTGATTCATGAGGACAAATTTCTTCGCATAAGGCAGGGCAGCTTCCAGATGGTGTTCCGCCACGATAACCGTCAGTCCTTCCTTCCGGTTCAGTTCGCCCACCATTTCATAAAATTCACGGATGCCTTCCGGATCCAGCGCAGAGGTAGGTTCATCGAATACCAGTACTTCCGGTTCTTCCGCCAGCACCGCAGCCACCACCAGACGCTGGCACTGGCCGCCGGAAAGGGTGGAAACCTTCCGTTCCTCCAATCCGTCCAGGTGAACCTTGGCCAGAGCTTCTTTTGAGCGGCGGCGGATTTCATCCGGCGGGAATCCGTGGTTTTCCAGAGTAAATGCCATTTCCTCTCCCACAGTGAGGGTAACGATCTGGGCCTTGTAGTCTGAAAGGATAACGCCGATGGAGGAGGCCAGATCCGCAATGGTATGCTGGGTCACGGCCTTGCCGCCAGTAAAGACCATGCCTTCCATGGTGCCGCCATAGTAATGAGGAATGGCGCCGGCCATGGACATGAGGAGAGTGGTTTTGCCGGCACCGTTGGGGCCGGTAACTACCACGAAATCTCCTTTGGATACGGCCATGGACACGTTATCCAGAGCTTTCTTCTTAGAGAAGGGATAGGTATAGGTCAGATGCTCCACGCTGATGACCCCTTCCTGCTGCTGCTTCAGCACCAGTCCGCTGTGATCGCTGTCCTCCACGTCGGACTCTGCCATGTAATGCATGGATTTGAAAAGGCGGAGTGCCGGGAAATAAAGGAACGGTGTGATAATGCCATTTCCGATACCTACCATGGCTACTGCCGGAAGCATGCCATAGAGGTATACCTTCATAGGAATCCCCATGACCAGAGTCAGAATGGAAACAAAAGTGAAGCCGGACACGCAGGTGGTAATGAATCCTGCAATGGCAGGGCGGAGAGAAAATTTCCCGATTTTAATGGGCGGCACGGAATGGGCAAAGAAGCCTGCCACATAGGCGCCGAAGAATTCAGAAGCAAAGTCGCCGTAGGGGAAAGCGGACTTACTGGTAAAAACTTCCATCAGCGCCGCCACCATGCAGATGCCCAGGCACTGCTTGTAGCTCGGTTTCGTCAGAAGAATGGCCACCACATAGCAGGCGATCATCCAGTTCGGCGTAAAACCTGCCACCGACGGAGAGACCAGATGGAGTAGCATGCCGATAGCCAGCATGAGGGTGGAAATGGTGAGCCAGCGGAACCGACCTCCCCTCGCCTTGGTAAAGACAAGTTTTGATACATCCATAACCTGTTCCATCATGACATTCCTCCTTAATCAATATAACAAAAAATCCTTTCGTTCCTCTGCTAAAAAGCAAAGGGACGAAAGGATCTATTTCCGCGGTACCACCCAACTTGGCAAATGCCCAACTCAGTTTCCTGTAACGGTGAAATCCGTCTGTCTCTACACCTATGGTTCGAAACAGCGCCTCCCAGGCCCATTCATCCAGACTGCCATACCGGACTTCCACTTGCGCCGGCTCCCTTGGATGGCTCCCATCAGGACTACTCTTCCTGTTCTATGGCTTTGTATATGTCAAGAGTATATCACCCCCGCAGGATGGTGTCAACGGGGATGGAAAAGGTTCTCAGGATTGACCGGCCTGACGGCCGGAGGGTTCACAGAGAAAAGGTTGACGGCCCTCCGGGCCGAAGGGGCGCCGCTGACGCGGCAGGTTGTGTAGAAAGGTTATGGAAAAAGGTTCTTAAGATTGACTGGCCCTTTCGGGCCCGAGGGTTCTTAGGTTTGACGGCCTTTCAGGCCGAGGGTGGTGGTGGCTGCTGACGCCGCAAATTTTAAAGAGTACGTCCCTCTCCTCCTTTTTACCTGCCCACCCCCTTTCCGGGGGTGGGTGGCGAGCGCAGCGAGTCGGAAGGGGGCGGCTGTATGGGCCGCTCTGCAGCCCGGGTTCCGATAGTTCAGAGGTTGTGGTGGCGGCTTCGCCCTTGGGCATACCTTCGGTGTGAGGGTTCAGAGAGTGGTGGCGGCTGCTGACGCCGCAGATTTTAAAGAGTGCGATCCTCTCCACTATTTTACTTGCCCGCCCTCATTCAGGGGAGCGCAAGTGATAGAGGCGCCTCCACCACCTGCGCTTGACAATTTCCAGCTCTCTTGTTATCATTTACTCAAGATAAGGAGCCGTAGGCTCCACACAGTAGAGCTGCGTTTTCTGAGCATCCGCAATATAAGCCGTTCAGCGCTGTTTAGCGTTGAGCGGCTTTTTTTGCAGGGCAGCCGGCCTTTTGTATTTCATGGAGGTTTGTATGAAAATATCTGAAATTGGCCTTTTTATCTTTCTGGGTCTTATGACGGCGGTGGCGCCTTTGGCTACGGACATGTATCTTCCGGCCCTTCCCGAGCTGGCGGAATCCTTTGGTATTTCTCCATCCCTGGCCCAGCTGACTCTCACCATGACCATGGCAGGCATGGCGCTGGGGCAGCTCTTTGGCGGTCCTCTTTCCGACCGTTTCGGAAGAAAGGTTCCTATCCTTGTGGGCATGACTGTTTTTACTCTGACTTCCTACGGCGCCAGTGAGGCTTCTACGCCTTCGGTGCTCCTTTTCTTCCGTTTCGTGCAGGGCTTTTTCGGCTCTTTCGGGCTGGTCATTGCCAGGGCCATTGCCCGGGATATAAAGACAGGTACTGAGCTTCTGACTCTGTATTCCGCCCTCATGATGATTAACGGTCTGGCGCCGGTGCTGGCTCCTGTGGCAGGAGGACAGATTCTCCGCTGGACTGACTGGAGAGGCGTTTTCTATGTGCTGACAGCCATCGGTCTCCTGCTGGCCCTGTCCTGTATTCCCTACCGGGAAACACTTCCCAAGGAACACCGTCTTCCCCGACTCACCGCCGCTTTCCGCTCTTACCCCCACCTTTTCCATGATTCCTACTTTATGGGTCATTGTCTTCTGGAAGGGTTCCTTTTCATTTCCTTTTTCGGCTATCTGGCCGGTTCTTCGTTCCTGTTCCAGCATATTTACGGTCTCAGCGCCCAGACTTACAGCTTGATTCTGGGCGTGGTGGGCGTAGGGCTTCTCCTTACAGGCCTTCTTCCGGCAGCCCTGGCGAAGAAGGTGCTGGATGATGCCATGCTGCGCCATTCTATTGTTCTTTCCTTTATAGCCAGTCTTTTCCTGCTGGCCGGTTTTTATTTCCTCTGGCCCCTTCACCTGCTCATTCCTATTCTTGTTATCACGGTCATTCCTTTATCCATTACTGAAACGGTGAGTATGTCCATGGCCCTTTCAAGGCAGGGGAAGAATGCCGGCGCCGCTTCTGCGCTGCTGGGATTCTTTACGGTGGCTCCGGGCAGTTTGACCATGCCTCTCACCGGTATTGCCGGGGAAGATACGGCCCTTCCTCTGGGGCTCCTCATGACTGGCGGCTACGCCCTCTGCCTTTTGTCCTACTGGAAATGGGTTCACGGAAGGTAATGACTCCGAATAATAATAACTATTTTGTTATTATTATTCGGATTTTTTTCTGCCAACAATGCTTCCTTTCAGAAAATACAGATTTTTTCACCTTCTTCTTACCAGCTTTCTCTTTGCTTTTCATAGAATCCATGATTTTACAAACTATTTACATCATATAGACATGTATTTGTTCTGCATGGGCGCCATTCATCGAGACTATCTATAGCAATATTGTTATAAATAGCCTCATATTTCGTTTTATCCATGCAATTTGTAATCATTTCGGGAATTTTTATTTTTTGCATGGAATCGGTATTGGAGTATTTTCTCCATTTTCTATACAACAAGCTCAGTAAAGGACATACGTCCCCTGCCGGGAAAGCGGCTTCGGTGATGTGCACACACCTTCCGCTTCCCATTCATAACAAAATGTTCAGTACAGGAGGTTTCAATCGTGAAACGTTTAAAAATTGCTTACTCTGACAAAGCACTCGAAATTTTCGGAGCCATTCCATCCCGCGAAACGGTGAACGTCAATGATACCGACTTCACCGATGTAGGTGCCGTAGTCATTACAGACACCGATACCGATGTGCTCAAGAAGGAAATGATTTTTGCCTTTACCATTCCGGTCCTTCTCATCCGCACCAAGGAAGGCCCAGTGGCTGATGATGTCATCAGCCGGGTATACCGGGTCATCGACCTGAATGAAACGGACCACGATTTCTACAGCCGCCAGATTGAAAGCGCTGCTTCCCATTATGAAGAAAAAGTACTGCCCCCATTCTTCAAGGATCTGGAAAAATACGTGGAAAACGGATACTCCCAGTTTGACTGCCCAGGCCATCAGGGCGGCGCTTTCTTCCGCAAGCATCCTGCAGGCCGCGCATTTTACGATTTCTTCGGTGAAAACACTTTCCGCGCCGACCTGTGCAACGCCGATGTGGCCATGGGGGATCTCCTCATTCATGAAGGCCCGGCTCTGGCAGCCCAGAAGCATGCCGCCCGGGTATACAACGCCGACAAGACATACTTCGTACTGAACGGCACTTCCACATCCAACAAGGTGGTGCTCAACGCTGTCCTCACTCCTGGCGATATCGTCCTCTACGACAGAAATAACCATAAGTCCATTGACCATGGCGCTCTGGTACTGGCCGGCGCAACTCCGGTATATCTGGAAACGGAAAGAAATGCCTTCGGCTCCATCGGCGGCATTCCGGAACACTGCTTCAATGAAGATTACATCCGGAAACTGGTGGCTGAAAAGGATCCGGTAAAAGCAAAGGCCAAAAGACCGATCCGCCTGGCCGTCATCCAGCTGGGCACCTACGACGGCTGCATCTACAATGCCCGCCAGGTAGTGGATAAAATCGGCCACCTCTGCGACTACATTTTCTTCGACTCTGCATGGGTAGGCTATGAACAGTTCATCCCCATGATGAAGGACTGCTCTCCCCTGCTTCTGGACCTGGGACCGGAAGATCCCGGCATCTTCGTCACCCAGTCTGTCCACAAGCAGCAGGCCGGCTTCTCCATGACCTCCCAGATTCACAAGAAAGACTCCCATATTAAGGGCCAGGACCGCTATGTACCTCATAAGAGAGTAAATAATGCATTCATGATGCACGCTTCCACTTCCCCGCTGTACCAGCTTTTCGCAGCTCTTGACGTAAATGCCAAGATGCATGAAGGCGAAGCAGGCAGAAAGCTCTGGATGGACGCTGTGAAGCTTGTGATTGAAACAAGAAAACAGGTGCTCCGCAACTGCCACTACATCCGTCCCCTCGTTCCGCCCACAGTGTATGGAAAGAAATGGGAAGACGGGGATACGGAAAAGATGGCAAACGACATCAACTACTGGGCTTTCGAACCGGGCGCCAAATGGCACGGATTCGACGGCTACGGCAAGGGTCAGTACTTCATCGATCCTATGAAGCTGCAGTTCGTCACTGCCGGCATTGATGTAGAAAACGGCGGCTATGAAGATTTCGGTATTCCTGGAAACATTCTGGCCAACTACCTCCGCGAAAACGGCATTATTCCGGAAAAATGCGATCTCAACGACATCCTCTTCCTTATGACCCCTGCGGAAAGCGAAACAAAGATGAACGACCTGGTAGCAAAGCTCATCCGTTTCGAACAGCTCATCGACCAGGATGCGCCCATGTCTGAAGTTCTCCCCTCCATTTACCACGCTTATGAAGATAAATACAGAGGATACACCATCCGCCGTCTCTGCCAGGAAATGCATGATTTCTACAAAGACCGCAAAGTTTCCACCCTGCAGAAGGAACTGTTCCTGAAGGACTATCTCCCGGAATATGTGATGAATCCCCAGGAAGCGCAGTATGAATTCATGAGAGCCCATGGCGAACTGGTGGACCTGGCTGATGCAGAAGGCCGCACCGCTCTGGAAGGCGCTCTCCCCTATCCGCCAGGAGTACTCTGCGTACATCCCGGTGAAAAGTGGTCCAAAACCGCTGTCACCTATTTCCTGGACCTGGTGGAAGGCATCAACCAGCTGCCCGGCTTTGCTCCTGAAATCCAGGGCGTTTATGTACAGCCTGGCGCTGATGGAAAGAAACATGCCTATGGCTATGTGCTGAAAAAGGAATTTGAAAAGAAATAAACTCATAGGGAAGCGGGGAAACAGGGTTTCCCCATCCTTCCTTATCAAAGGAGAATATCATGAGTAAAGCAAACAAAATGAGCGTTTTCCAGCTCACCATCCTGACAGCCGTCAATATGATGGGCTCCGGCATTATCATGCTGCCGTCCAAACTGGCTCAGGTGGGTGCCCTGTCCATCGTTTCCTGGCTGGTCACTGCCGTAGGTTCCATGGCTCTGGCCTATGTATTTGCCAAGTGCGGCATGTACAGTAAAAAAGGCGGCGGCATGGGCGGCTATGCTGAATATTCTTTCGGCAAGGCCGGCAATTTCCTTGCCAACTACACCTATGGGGTGTCCCTGATTTTTGCGAACACCGCCATTGCCATTTCCGCCGTAGGCTATGCCCTGGGTTTCCTGGATACGACTCTGGACCCGGTCATGACCTGCGCTGCCACTATCTTCACCCTCTGGCTGGCTACGGTTCTTAACTTCGGCGGCGCCAAGTATACCGGCCAGGTTTCCTCCATCACCGTATGGGGCGTTATCATTCCCTGTATCGGCCTCGCTTTCGTAGGCTGGTTCTGGTTCTCCCCCTCCATGTACACCGCTAACTGGAATGTCCATGACCTGGGCTTCGGTGAAGCAGCACTGAACGCCATCACCATGACCCTGTGGGCTTTCCTGGGTATGGAATCGGCCTGCGCCAATGCGGACGCCGTGGATAATCCGGAAAAGAACGTGCCGAAAGCCGTTCTCGGCGGCACCCTGCTGGCAGCAGCCTGCTACATCGTTTCCACCAACATTATCTTCGGTATCGTTCCTGCTGACGTTCTCGTCTCCAGCTCCGCTCCCTTCGGCCTCGTATTCTCCCAGATGTTTGGCGGCACCGTAGGCAAGATCATCATGGGCCTCATGGTTCTCTCCTGCTTCGGTTCCCTCCTGGGCTGGCAGTTCACCATTGCCAACGTGTTCAAGGCAGGCAGCGATGAAGGATACTTCCCGGCCTTCCTGAAGAAAGTGACTTCCCACGGCGCTCCCATCGCCGGCATGGTGGCCATCACCATCATTCAGTCCCTCTTCTCCCTCATGACCATCAGCCCCTCCCTGAACGAACAGTTCGAGACCCTGGTCAACCTGGCGGTCATTACCAACATCATGCCCTACCTCCTCTGCATGGCTTCTGTGGTAGTCATCATGAAAGCTGTAGATCATGTAGGCAGCGAACTGAAAACCACGAAACTCATCGCTTTCATTGCTTCCCTCTACAGCCTCTATGCATGCTACGCCTCCGGATTTGAAGCCATGACCTACGGCGCCATCGTCACCGTATTCGGCTGGACCCTCTACGGTTTCGTATCCGACCGCTTCGACCTGAAAAAGGCCAAAGCCGACAACGAAGCCATGGCCTCCGGCAAAGCTCCCGCTGCCGCTGTTCCTGCAGCTGCAGAAAAATAAAATATGGCCGGTCTGGGGCAGAACAGGCCATACCATATAACATCCTCTACAACAGAAAACCACCGTCCTCTTTGAGGGCGGTGGTTTTCTATGGACAAGCCCCTATGGGGCTTGAGGGTTGACGGCCCTTCGGGCCGAAGGTTCTTAAGGGGCTTAAGTTTGACACGGCCTACGGCCGTGAGGGTTGTGGTGGGCACCTCTAAATTATAAAAGGCGCCAAATTATATGATAAAAACTATATAACCGCCCTGGCGGGTGAGGGAATGCACACCGACTTCGCCAAATGGCGTCTCACTGGATTCGCGGGTCACGGAGCTCCCCTATGAATCCAGTTCCTTTGCCACCCGGGCGGGGGGGACTTTACTCTCCGCTATGTGTTGAGCTGCTTAAGTTAGCAGTAAGGCAAGCGCAGAGCAGACTTCCCCCCACCGGGGGAAGTACCGCCGCAGGCGGGGATAGGGGTGCATTTCCTCGCGCCCCAGGCGCGGTTGTATGGTTTCCACTGCAGAATGCCTATCATAACGTATGACACAGAAAGGTAAATCCGTAACGCTGACTTTATACTCATCGCCCGAAGGGCGTTATCACTGGGGAGGTGGGTGCCTTTATGGACAGCCCCTTTGGGGCGTGAAGGTTCGGCGCCTTTGGTGCCCGGGTTCTGAGGGTTCAGAGGATTCTGCCTGCCTTTGGCAGGCGGGTTCAAAGGGTGGTGGTATCGTCCTGCGGGCGATGAGTTTTATAGCCCGCTTGGCGGGCACCGGCCTCCACCACTTCGTGGTCCCCCTCCCCCCGCAAGCGGTGGGAGGCAAGGCTTAAGGGCGCAGTCCTCTCATGTTACTTGCCCACCCCCTTTCCGGGGGTGGGTGGCGAGCGCAGCGAGACGGAAGGGGGCGGCCGTACATTCTTCACTCTTTTATCCTTTCTTTTATGGTCCTTTCGATTTCTATGCAGACTTCTCTAAAATGAAGGTTAACCTGCCCATTGTAGAAACGGATAACATGAATATGACAGCTTTCAAGGAAAGCGGTTCTTTTCATGTCGTAGGCCAGTTCTTTTTCAGTGTAGTGCTGGCTCCCGTCCAATTCTATGACCAGGCGGGTTTGTGGGCAGTAAAAGTCACAGATGTAGTGACCTATGATTTTCTGTCGGTAAAAGCGAAAGCGGTGTTTTCGAAGGAAAAGATACCACAATTTTCTTTCTTCCTGTGTCATGTGACTTCGAAGTTCTTTTGCTTTTTCCAAGAGAGAGCGGTCTTCAGGCATCATGTATTTCTTATTCATAGGAGCCTCCGGCTGAAGCCGTTGATATTGCAACGTGAATGTATCACCAGTGAACAGTTAAATATCAGCTTTTAGTTACTGACTCATATTGTGCCCGCTTGGCGGGCACCGGCCTCCACCACTTCGTGGTCCCCCTCCCCCCGCAAGCGGTGGGAGGCAAGGCTTAAGGGCGCAGTCCTCTCATGTTACTTGCCCACCCCCTTTCCGGGGGTGGGTGGCGAGCGCAGCGAGACGGAAGGGGGCGGCCCTGCCGAGCTGAGGGCGGACAGCTGACAGCGGTCTCGCTCGATGCCATTTCCCTATTTCTCAGCCATGTTTATAGTCTTTTTCATATTCCTTTTTCAGCACATAGCCTTTGGCTTTTCCATGGCCCATGCTGTCTTTTTCCAGGTACACGCCCTGCAGTTCCGGGGCGAAGCCGGGGAGAATATCGGCGGTTTCTGCAAAGTCCAGGAAGTAGTCTAAAGCGATGCGGGTCCATCTTTCTCCGGGCTGCACGCAGGTAACGCCCGGCGGGTAGGGCACGGCGGCCTGGAGGGCTACTCTGCCTTCTGCCTCGTCCAGAGGGATCAGTTCTCCCTGACCTCTCACCAGGGCCCAGTTGGCTTCCTGGGGGCTCATGAAATATTCGGGGAAGTAGGCTTTCAGGAACATTTTCTTCTGCAGTACGTTGATTTTCTTTGCCTTGTAAAAGTCATGGAGTTCCTGGCAGAGCTGCCGGATGGTGTAGCGTTCGTAGCGGGACTGATATTTCCTGTATACCGTAGGAAGTACCATTTCCATGGGAGAGTCGTTGTCTATATGGGCTTCAAACCGGATGAGCTTGGTAATCAGGTTATCCAGCTTTGTTTTCGATTCTGCCGGCGTCATGAGGAAGAGAATATCGTTGAGGTCACACTTTTCGGGTATAATCTGGCAGTCCCGGAGATAATCGGCCAGAATGACGGCAGGAATGCCGAAGTCTTCGTATTCCCCGGTTTCCATATGAATGCCCGGTGTCATGAGCTGCAGTTTCAGGGGATCAATGAAATACTGGCCCTTGGCGTAGCCCTGGAAGGAGTGCCATTTGCCGCCCGGTTCGAAGGCGAAGTAGGCAATATCCTCCGCCATTTGTTCCGTATCCCCTTCTTCCCATTTCTTCCCATGGACCACAGGGGGCACAATGGGACGAAGGTAGCGGCAGTGGCGGAGCACTTTTTTTCTGGCTTCAATGGTATTGACAATGCATTCATGCCACAGCATTTTCCCTGCATCGCCTTCCTGCATTTTGGCATTCATGTCCAGGGAGGCAAAAATCTGGTAGTTCGGGGAGGTGGATGAATTTACCATGAAGGCATTATTAAAAATCTTATGAGGCACATACCGCGCCTGTCCCTTGATGTGGGAGTCTTTCTTCAGAATCTGGGAGGCCTGGGAGAAACCGGCCTGCTGCTTATGAATGGACTGGGTCACAATGATGCCGGGGTCTTCGGGCTTAAGGTCAAGGAGCAGGGGGCTGCAGTCCTTCATCATGGGGATGAACTGCTCGTAGCCTACCCAGGCAGAATCGAAGACGATGTAGTCGCAGAGATGGCCGATTTTTTCCACCACCTGCCGGGCATTGTAAATGCAGCCGTCATAATTTCCCAACTGGATTACCGCCGCCCGAAGGGGCCTGTCCATGCGGGCTCGCCGGGGATCTCTTTCCGCAATGAGCATGCGGATGTATTCTTCATTAAAGCAGTGATCCAGCACGCCTCCGATGAGGCCGAAGGGGTTCCTGGCGGTTTCCAGGTAGATGGGAATGGCACCGGCCTGAATCAGGGCGCCGTAGCCTACAGACTTATGGTTGTTTCTTTCATAGAGCACCAAATCTCCCGGCGTAAGGAGGGCATTCATAACCACCTTGTTGGCACCGGACGTGCCGTTCAGAATGAAATAGGCTTTGTCTGCATTAAACACCCGGGCCGCATGTTTCTGGGCCGCCAGGGCTGCTCCCTCATGAATGAGAAGGTCCCCCATGGCTACGTCGGCGTTGCAGAGGTCGCCGCGGAAGGTATTTTCCCCATAGAAATCATAGAAAATACGGCCTGCAGGATGCTTTCTGAAATAGGCTCCTCCCTGGTGCCCGGGGCAGTCAAACTGGGCGTTTCCGCAGTCCACATAGTTTTTCAGCGTTTTAAAGAAGGGTGGCAGAAGGGAATCTTCATAGGCAGAAGCGGCCTGTTCAATCTGCCGTTCAAAATAAGGCCGGGAAAGGGACCGGGTGTCAATCATTCCGTACACATGGCCCAGGGTGTTATCCGTCCTTTCCTCATGGCCATGGACGATGAGGAAAAGGGGAATGTGAAAAGCCTTAACCCTTCTGTCATGGATAATGGATTCATCTTCCTCCGTCACCACCAGGGCAGCAATATCTGTGAAATCCGTTTCTTCTGCCGCTGCAGCCTTCCGTGTGGGAATAGGCGCAAACAGCTCCAGCGCCTTCTTCGTATATGCAACCTTTAAATGCTCCTGTATGGGAATTCCTCCTGTCCCCTACGTGAATTTATATAGTAAGTATATCAAATGGAAAGGAAGGTTCAAAGGGTTCAGAAGATTCAGGGGGCTGCAGCAGCGGCTGGCGCCGCCGGTGAAGAATGACGGCGCCTGATGAAAAGGAGTCTGTCATCTGACTCTCTGCCTATCTTCAAATCTTAAAATCTTACTTCTCCTTCCCTTTCCATTTCTCCTTCAGCCGGTCCAGGCCGGCGAAGACGAATTCTTTCAGCATGTCCGCTTCTTCCATTTTTTCTTTTCTGTCCCTTTTGGAAAGACCGTACATAACAAGGCCCATCTGGCGATGGCCGGAAAGAAGGAAAATGAGGAAAGGCGAAAGGGCGGCCAGAAAGGCCCGGGGCACTCTGGCATCCTGGGCAGGAAGGCCCAGATAGCTGGAAAGGATATCCAGCACCGGCGTCAGCTTTCGCCCAATATAGCTTTCCACAAACCTGGTGAATACGTCCGACGGATTAATGAGTTCCCGTATGCTGACCTTCACCTGCCAGCTTTCGGAAAAGAGGGCTTCCTTCACATATAAATCCAGGAGCTTCATCAGTTTCTCCCGGGGCCCTATGTCCATATGGTAAATAGTTTCTATTTCCACCGGTGAAAGGACATAGTGGTATACCTCATCCAGCACCGCCTGATAGAGACCTTCCCGGCTGCCGAAGTGATAGTTCACAGCTGCCATATTGACCCCTGCCAGACGACAGATATCCTTGCTGGTGGTACGGTCATAGCCCTGATCTGCTATCAGGCGGCCAGCGCACTGAATGAGCCTGGCTTTTGTTTCCGCGCCGTCTTCCCTTGTATTCTTTTTGATGGATTTCATACATTCACCTTCAATTCATATGATGCCGGAACAGGTACCCCGCAATGGTGAGGGTCACAAGGGATATGACGGCCAGGGGCACAAAATTCCAGGCCAGCTCTCCGAAGGTAAGGCCTTCCAGATAAATGCGCCGTATCAATTCCAGGGCAAAGCGCAGGGGATCCGCATAGGTCACAAGCTGCAGGAAAGGAGGCATATTCCTTACCGGCGTAATAATGCCGGAAAGAAGGGCCATAGGAATCATGAACACAATGACGTAGACCAGCACCTGCTGCATGTTTTTGGAAATAGAAGATACAATGAGCCCGCAGCCGGTAGAGCTTAAAAGGTAGAAGAAAAGGGCTGTATAGAAAGTCACAAGGGAGCCTGCAAAGGGCACGTTAAACCAGAAGTAGCTGATGCAGAGGAGAATGGTGCACTGGATAAATCCCACGATCATGGGAGGCACCGCCTTTCCCACAAGAATCACCACCGGAGAGACCGGCGCCACCAGAAGCTGCTCGAAGGTGCCTTCTTCCCTTTCCCTGGCCACGGAAAGCCCGGCCAGGAGAAAGACCTGGGCAAAGCTCAAAAGGCCGATAATACCGGGCAGGAAGAACCAGCGGGTAATCTGGTTCGGATTGAACCAGGTCCTGCTTTCTATGGTCACCGGGCTTTCCCTTCCGGCCCTTTCCAGATTGAACTGTCCCACAATATGGGCGGCATAGGCCGAAGAGAGGCTGGCGGTCATGGTATTTCTGCCATCCGTAATAATCTGGATATCCGCTTTTTCTCCCCCATCCAGTTTCCTTTGGAAATCGGCGGGAATGAACACCGCCATCACCGCATCGCCCCGGGTAATGATGGTTCCCATTTCATCGGGATTCTGCAGCGTGGCCACCCGATGGAAAAGTCCGGTGCCATCAAAGCGGGAAAGGAGGCGGGAGGAATCATAGCTCCTGCTTTCATCCACTGCCACATAGGGCGCGTCTTCCAGATTGTAATTGGCGGCATAGCCGAAAAGGAACCCCAGAATGATGACCGGCACCACCACGATGCGGCGGGTGGCGGGATCATTCCAGATGGCCATGATTTCCTTCACGCAGATTACCCGAAGCTGCTGGAGGAAGAGTCTGATGTCATCCATCATTCCACCTTCTTCCTGGTCATGCCGAAGGCAGCACTAACGAAAAACAGGGCATACAGCATAAGGAGCCCTCCCTCTTTCAGAAGAAGGCCTGTATCGGTGCCGGAGAGGAAGAGGGTCCTGATGGAAATAAGATAGTGGGAAAAGGGCAGCACTTCCCCTACAGCCTGTACGAATTCCGGCGTAGAGCGAAGGTCAAAAATGAAGCCCGACAGCACCAGGCAGGGCAGGAAGCTGATGAGCAGAGAAAACTGGCAGGCCAGGAACTGCCTTTTCGTAATGGCAGATATTACCAGCCCTATGCCCAGGGCCACCAGAAGATACACCATGGAAATCAGAATCAGCGCCATCAGGGACCCTTCTATAGGCACCTCGAAGAGGAAGCGGGACAGCACCAGGCAGATGCCCATGCCCAGAAGGGCCACGCAGAAATAGGGCACCATTTTGGCCAGCACCAGCTCCATGGGCTTCACCGGCGTGACGAAGAGGGATTCAAAGGTACCCCGCTCCCATTCCCGGGCCATAACCACAGAGGTCAGCATGACCCCCACGATGGTCATAATGAGCATGATAAGACCGGGAATGAAGAACCAGGTACTGGAATTGGCATCGTTAAACCACATGCGGGAAACGATGGAAATCCCGCCTTTACCGGTGAGCCCTTCCTTTGCCATCCAGGCGGACAGGGAGCTTTCCACATAGGAGCCGGTGCTCATGGCCGTGGCCGTTTCCACACCGTCCATAATGACCTCAACCTTCGCCCGTCCTTCATAGAGGGAGGAGGTGAAATCGGGAGGAATATCTATAATGACATTTACGTCCCTGTCCAGAAGCTGCTTTTCCGCTTCTTTCATGCTTGTCACATAAACCGGTGAAAAGTAGTCGGACCCGTTCAGAAAGCTCACGGCATCCTGGGCTTTGGGCGATGCATCTTCCAGCACCACGGCGCAGGGTACGTTCTTCACATCCAGGGATATGCCGTAACCGATGATCAGGATCAGAATGATGGGGAGCACGATACCCAGAAGAAGAGAGCTGGAATCACGGATGAGCTGGAGAAATTCTTTGTAAATCAGCGCTCTCATGCGCCGGCAGAATCCTTCCATGGATTTTTCTCTCCTTTCTTCCTTGCTTCATCAACGATTTTAATAAAAATATCATCCATATCCGCCCGGGGTTCCTTCAGTTTTCTTCTGATTTCTGAAGGACTTCCGATGGCCAGCATCTGGCCGTTATCCTGAATCATGAAACGGTCGCAGTACTCCGCCTCTTCCATGAAATGGGTGGTAATGATAATGGTAGTCCCCCGGGCGGCCAGGGTGGTAATCTGACGCCAGAAATTGCGTCTTGCCAGAGGGTCAATGCCGGAGGTGGGCTCATCGAGAAACAGGATTTTAGGCTCATGAATGAGAGCGCAGGCCATGGACAGGCGCTGCTTGTAGCCGCCGGGGAGATCACCCGCCTTCATGTCCAGCCGGTTTTCCAGATGAAATTCCTTCACCACTTCCCTGATCCGTTCCTTCTTCTTTGCCGGCGCCAGTCCATAGAGGCCGCCGAAGAAATTCAGATTTTCCCGCACTGTCATGTGGCTGTAAAGAGAAAATTTCTGAGCCACATAGCCTATGTTGGCCCTGGCCCTGGTTCTGGCCTTTCTCAAATCCACCCCTGCCACCGAAAGGAAACCGCTTGTTTCCGGCAGAAGGCCGCAGAGCATTTTGAAAGTGGTGGTCTTTCCGGCGCCGTTAGGCCCCAGCAGGCCGAAAATTTCACCCTTATGCACCTCAAAGGACGTATTGGCTACCGCTGTGAAATCGCCAAACTTCTTCACCAGATTTTTCACCCGGATATTGACCTCTTCCGAAGGCCGGCCGCCTTCATCCAGGGCTCTTTCGCTGTCCGGTGAAGATTTCAGTACCGACGGCTCCGCTTTCCTTAGAAGAATCATAAAGCCGTCCTCCAGCCGCGGTTCATCGGCTTCCGCCTTGAGACCTCCGGCTTCCAGACAGGGAATCTGCATGCCCTGCTTTCGGGCAATGAAATGGACCTCCCCGCCCCGGGGCACCGCGTCCACCACATGATCATCATCGTCCAGTAAATGGGCCTGGAGAATCCGGGTAGGCATCCCTGCCTCCGGCATGACCCGGTAGGTACGTCCCCGGGCCAGGTTCCGCAGATCCTCCGGCGTGCCGTCAGCCAGAATACGGCCCTTGTTCAGCACAAACACATGACGGCACATTTCCGCTTCATTCATGTAGGCAGTGCTGACGAAAATAGAAAGATGCTCCTCCTTCACAAACTCCTTCAGAATGTCCCAAAGCTCCCGCCGGGACAGGGGATCCACCCCCACCGTAGGCTCATCCAGAAGAAGCAGGTCCGGCGAACGGACCAGGGTGCAGGCAAGGCCCAGCTTCTGCTTCATGCCGCCGGACAGCTTCCCTGCAAACCGGCCGGTGAACCGCTCCAGCCCCATCATTTCCAGAAGCTTTTGAAAGCGGGCAGGCCGCTTGTCCTTCGCAACGCCGTGCAGGTCAGCATAGAGATTCATATTCTCCGCCACCGTCAAATCCTCATAAAGTCCGAATTTCTGGGGCATGTAGGAAATGCGGCTCTGGATTTCCTGCGCATCTTTCACACTGTCAAGACCCAGTACGGAAAGGCTGCCGGCGGAAGGCGCCATGAGGCCCGCAATGAGCCGCATGAGGGTAGTCTTTCCGGCGCCGTCAGGACCGATCACCGCCGTAAGCTCTCCCCTTTTCACGGAAAGGGACAGATGGTCCAGGGCAGGAAGGACGCCTCCTTTGATGGCAAATCCTTTATACAGGTCTTTGGCCCTGATTACAGAGTCTTCCAATGTCATCACCCTTTACAGTCCGATTTTTACCGTAGCCGGCATGCCCATGCGCAGTCTGTTTTCCGGATCTGTCACATACACCCGCACCTCATAGAGAAGGGCCGTGCGAAGTTCCGAGGTCTCCACATTTTTAGGCGTAAACTCAGCGGTGGAGGAAATATATCCGATCTGGCCCTTCACCGGATTTTTCGGATCGCTGTCTGTATACACCCTGGCGTCCATGCCTTCATGGATTTTGCCAAGATCCCCTTCCTTCACATACACCCGTACCCATTTCTTCGTATTCAGGGACATGCGGAACACCGGCTTCTGGGGAGAAGCCATATCCCCCACTTCCATAAGACGGGACCGGATGACGCCGTCTTGGGGCGCCGTCAGTTCCGACTGGGACAAGGTATACTCTTCCTGCTTCAGCGTATTCTTAAGCGCATCCAGCTGGGCTTCCCCGGCCGCCACATCTTCGCTTCTGGGGCCGGCCACAGCCAGATTCTGTGCTTCCTCTGCCTCGTTCACCTTTGCCTCGGCCACCTGAAGCTTCGTCCTGGCATCTTCAAGGACCTGGCGGCTTACGGACTTGCCGCCGGAAGCCTGGAAAGCATCCTGTTTTCTCTGGTAATCAGAAGTCAGGAAATCCTTTTCTGCCCGGGCTTCCCGGACCTTGGCTTCAGCGCTCCGCAGATCTTCTTCCCTGGTGCCGTTATGGAGCTTATCCACCACCGCCTGCTGGACATCAATCTGGGAACGGGTAATGTCCATGCGATGCTCCAGATCCGCCGTGTCCAGCTTCGCCAGCACCTGTCCCTTCTTCACCGCATCCCCTTCCTCCACAAGGATATCGGAAATACGGTCGCTGTTCTTAAAGGCCAGTGACACCTCCCGGAGATCTACATTGCCATAGAGCACCAGCTGATGCGCCGCCTCTTCCGCCTCTTTGCGGCTCCTGTACTCATAGCACCCAAAGCCCACGGCCAGTATAAGAAGGACTGCTATGAGGATAAAGGCTTTTTTATGCTCCCTGCATTTTTCAAACATACTATGCACCTCACATTTTTATATAAAACACGCCCTTCAAACGGTCAGCCGACAATAAGAAGGCCCTTTTATGGGCAGGCTAAGGGCCAACTTCGGCTGACTTGCGCATTCTATGCAGAATGCGCACATGAGGGTTCAAAGGGTTCTAAAGGTTCAAAGGGTTCAAAAGGTGAAGGGGCGCGGCTGGCGCCGCGGGTTGGGTAGAAGGTTTGCTCGCTTCGCCCTGCGAGCGTTGAGTATAAGGAACTATCCGCACCGCTTCGCAAAGCTCGTTCCCTAAGAACGCCACCTATGCCATCCCGGGAGAATCGGACTGCCGGAAGCTGACAGGCCTGCTCTCTATTTTCTATCTTTCTCCAGTCCCTCATCCAGCGGTTTCCAGCCGCCACCCAATACCTTGAAGAGAGATACCATGTCGGTGAGTTCCTTTCCTTTGGACAGGGTATAGTTCTGGTCCAGGGACAGGTAATGGCGCTCTGCGTCCAGGACTCCCATGTAGTCGGAAAGGCCGTAGGTGAACTGGTTCTGTGCCAGATCCAGTGCTTCTTTGGCCTTATTTCTTCCCTGTTCCAGAGAGTCCTTCCGGATCTTATCCTGGCTGATGGCAGTCATGGCGCTTCGTACTTCACCGGCCGCCTTGAGCACCGTATTTTCATAGGCACTCTGCATTTCTTTTTCCTTTTCGCTCTGTACCCTTACATTTCTTTTGAGCGCGCCGCCGTTAAATAAGGGATAGGATACCTGAGGCATAATACCGAAGGCGTGGCTGCCGGCAGAGAAGAGGCCGCCGGAAAGGGCTGCCAGCCCCAGCACGCCCAGAATGGAAAACTTCGGCTTCATTTCCGCCTTTGCTTCCTTTGTCTTTGCTATCTGCGCAGCCCAGGCCATTTCCGCCGCGCGCACATCCGGCCGCTGGCGAAGCACCTCCGCCGGAATGGCATTGTACATGGCGCTGTCGATATCCGGAAGAGGCGAAGGGGTGAGGAGCTTTTCATTCAGCGCTCCCGGCACCGTGCCGGTGAGAATGGAAATCCGATTGGCTGTATCTGCGATTTCCGTCTTCAGCTCCGGCACTTTCGCTTCCGACTCATGAAGGGTATAGGACGCCTGGTCTGCCGGCAGGGATGAGAGAAGGCCCGCATTTTCATTCACCTGAAGAAGGGCGAGATTCTCTTTCTGGTTATGGATATGGGCTTCCGTCACCGCCAGCTCCTCCTGCAGGGTGCGGAGGGTGATATAATTCATGGCCACCTCCGCCGAAAGGGATACCCAGGTGGAGTAGAGAGCGGCCCTTTGGGCTTCCAGCGATTTTTCCGACGCCTTTACTTTGGATCGTTTTTTTTCGAAGAAATCCGGTTCCCAGGACGCATCCAGTCCGGTGTAGGTAAGATTATGGCTGTTATCGATGGTCATGCCCGGCACTTTTTCCAAAGCTGACGGAGTGACATCGGTGATCACCCCTTCCGGTGCCTCTGCCCTCACCCATCCGGCGCCTGCATTCACCCAGGGTACCAGGGATGCTTTCGTCATGCCCAGCGCCTCCCTGGCCTGTTTCAGTCTTGACTCTGCCTGGGCCAGGTCACGATTATGGTCCAGGGCGGTGTAAATCAGGGAGTCCAGGGTATCATCATGAAATACTTTCCACCATTCCGCCAGCACCTCCGGCGAAAGGGTGGCTCCCTTTTCTTCTGTGAAATAGGGGTTCCCGTACATGGACGCCAGAGCCGTCCATGACGTTTTCTCAAGATTCACCGGTTCCTCTGCTTTTCCGGAAAGGGGAACCATGCAAAAAGCAGCCGCTAACAGGGAAACCATGCCAAGGGCTGCTTTTCTTTTTTTATCCATGCCGCCACCTCCTTACAAGCTGGATATGCATGAAAGGGAAGGGCACCTGATGCCTGTCCCTGTCTGATTCATTTCTATCCCTATTATATATAATTCAAATTTGAATTTCAATTTCTCCTTCCCCTTCTCCTTACCTTATATAATATATCGAAAATATTGCGTTCCCCTGTAAATAAGCGTATAATGAAAAACTGTAGCATCTCTTTTTACTTATATAGGAGGATTCTCTTGATTTCTAAAATACAATCCATTCTTTCCCATATCAAACTGATCCACCAGATTGCCCTGGGACTGGTGCTTGGCATTCTGCTGGCCGTCACCCTTCCCCAGTCAGTACCCTTCCTTACCGTATTCGGTGACCTCTTTGTGAAAGCATTAAAGAGCGTGGCGCCGGTACTGGTATTTTTCCTTGTCATCAATGCCATCGCCCAGAAGAAACCGGACCAGAAAGGCAGCATGAAGCCCATCGTCACCCTGTACATGACAAGCACCTTTCTGGCTTCCATCATCGGCGTATCTTTTTCCTTCCTTTTCCCCACCACCCTCACCCTGCAGGCCGCTGCCGATGCAGGCAGCACCACGCCGCCCAGCGGCATCGGGGAAGTGCTCTTCAATCTGGTGATGAGCACCATTGACAATCCGGTCAGCGCCCTCTTGAAGGCCAATTACATCAGCATCCTTCTCTGGGCCGTCATTTTCGGCATTGCCATGAAATCCATGGGAACAGACAGCACGAAACAATTCCTCGATGACACTGCCAAAGCAGTAACAAAAATCGTAGGCTGGCTCATCCACCTGGCGCCCCTGGGCATTATGGGACTGGTAGCCAATTCCGTAGGCAGCCAGGGCGTTTCCGCCCTTCTGGGCTATCTCCATCTCCTGGCCGTCTTGATTGGTGCCTATGGCACCGTGGCCCTGGTGATGAATCCTCTTCTTGTATTTTCCAGAGTTCATAGAAATCCCTATCCCCTGGTGCTGACCACATTAAAGGAAAGCGGCGTTTACGCCTTCTTCACCAGAAGCAGCGCCGCCAATATTCCGGTAAACCTTAACCTCTGCCGCCGTCTGGGACTGGATCCGGACATGTACTCCATCTCCATCCCCCTGGGAGCCGCAGTGAATACGGCCGGCGCTTCTGTCACCATTTCCGTTCTTTCCCTGGCCGCTGCCCATACTCTGGGCATCGACGTGGACATTCCCACAGCCTTCCTCCTCTGCCTGGTAGCCACCATCGGCGCCTGCGGAGCTTCCGGAGTAGCCGGCGGCTCCCTCCTCCTCATCCCCGTGGCCTGCGCCTCCTTCGGCATCAGCAGCGACATTTCCATGCAGGTAGTAGGCGTAGGATTTATTATTTCCGTACTGGAAGATGCCTGTGAAACAGCCCTCAACAGCTCCAGCGACGTTCTCTTTACTGCCACGGCGGAATTTGAAAAGCGAAGAAAAGAAGGAATCCTCAAAAGCTCCGACATGGTGCTGGGTGCAGAGGATAAGTCATAAAAATAGTTTCCTGCCGTGATGAATCACACTGTTCCCGCATCGGACAGGAAACCCTTCGCTAAAAGTTTCCTGCCCCCATGAATCACCATTGCGCTCCTCCCCGTCATTTTGGGAGGAGCAAAGTGGAGCCCCGAAATCTCCGGCCGAATCGTTTCCTGCCGTGATGATTCCCAATGCGCCACACCGGACAGAAAACCATCCCACAATAAAAATACCCGCCAGTCACAGTGATGACTGGCGGGTATTTTTTATTTCTCAGCACTTTTTCAGAACTTTGACGATTTCTCCCATATAAATGCTGTGGTTATTGCCGGCCTGTCTGCCGGAATTCCACCTTTCATAGGTTTCCTTATCCGTATAGAATTCCTCTTTCATTTCATGGGTATAAATCTTCCGGCACACCAGGATGAGATCCGCTTCTTCCAGGCCCACCGCTTCATCGCCGATGGCATAGGGATGAAGGCCGCTGCCTTCGAATTTATCACCGTCCCTGCCGGAGTGGGAGCCCATGTAGGATTCCTTCGGCTTATAGGATACAGGCGGGAAAGACAGGGTGAAATAGTCCTGGGCATCCAGAATGGTTTTGGTGAAACGGCTCTGACGAATATAGATGGATGCCACCGGTTTTCTCCACATTACGCCGAAGCCGCCCCAGGTCACCAGCATGGGATTGCATTTTTCTTTATTGCCTGCTGTGACAATGCAGTAATCAGCGAGTTTTGTAAACGGATTCAATCCGCATTCTTCCACAGGGATTTCTTTAAAAGACATAGCAAGTCTCCTCTCATTTCATAAAATCTATATGGATTATACCATTTTCTCAAATCATTCTAAAGAGAAATGATAAGGATTGTCAAATTATGATAGAATAGCAAAAGCATCTGATCCATTTAAGGAGGATTCATGAGTCAAAATAAAGCTGATTTCCTACTCTTTACCGCAGCCTTCGTATGGGGCAGTTCCTATGGATTTATGAAACTGGGCGCAGAGACCATGCCGCCTGTCTCCATTGCCGCACTGCGATGCCTTTTTGCCTTCTTCATCCTGCTCCCCTTCTTTATGAAGCGCCTACGGAAGACCGACGGGAAAATACTGAAATACAGCGCCATCACCGGATTTCTCATTGCCGGTGTCTTTATCGGCGTCATTTACGGAGTCATCGGCACCTCTGCCTCCACGGCGGGATTTCTGATTTCCACTTCCGTCATTATGGTGCCCATCCTTCACGGCCTGTGGATTCAGAGAATGCCCTCTTTTCCCATCATGCTGGGCACCGCCATCGTCACCGCCGGTCTTTTCATCCTGAACGGCGTCACTTCCATCAGCCTGGACAAAGGATTCGTGCTCTGCCTCCTGGCAGCATTTCTCTACGCCCTGGATATCCTCTTCACCAATACCTTCGTCTCTAAAGTAGACAGCCTCCTTCTGGGCCTATGGCAGATGGGGTTTGCCGGAATCATAGCCGGTGCCGTCAGCCTTCTTCTGGAAACGCCCAGACTGCCCCATACCCTTCCCGAATGGACCGCCATTCTGGGGCTCGCTGTCTTCTCTTCCGCCTACGGCTTTACCATCCAGGCGGTGGCCCAGGAATACACCACCCCTGAAAGAGCAGGCTTCATCTTCTCCCTGGAGCCCGTGTTCGCCGCCATTTTCGCCTACTTCTTCCTCGGTGAAAACATGGGCCTTGGCGAGCTGGCCGGCGCGGCCCTCATCCTACTGGGCGTATGGGCCGCCGGAGGAACATTGAAACTGCCGGCATGGATGAGGAGCCGCTGAGGGTTGTAGTGGCGGCTCTTGGACACACCTGCGGTGTGAGGGTTCAAGGACGCGCCTTTGGCGCGAGGGTTCATAGGGTTCAGAAGGTTCAAAGGGTTCAAAGGGTGGTGGTGGGCGCCTCTAAATTATAGAAGGCGCCAGTTTGTATAAAACCTTCACAACCGCCCTGACGGGCGAGGAAATGCATTCTCCCCCTTTGGTGGCTGGCGCCACCACCATTCCCCCGTAAGCGGGGCACTATAACCCGCGCTTACTGTAGAGCAACTTATGAAAGGAATGTTTCGCGGTGTTTTATTCTTCCCCCTGCATAGGGGGAAGTCCGGCGCAGCCGGATAGGGGGTGGCGAGCGCAGCGAGCCAGTCAGCAGAATGCTTATCATGCGATATGACACAGAAAAGCAAATCCCGTAACGTTCTTGCGTCCCCTTTAGGGGAAGAGGGCCACGAAGTGGCGAAGGGGTGGACGGTGGTAAGAATGATTATGACACTCGATATGGACGTGACCGCCGAAAGGCGGCATTATAATACTCATCGCCCCCACAGGGGAAACGACTCACTACATTTTGTACGTCGCTGACGCTCCCTTACAAATCCAGTTCGCTAGTGCAAATCATGTTCGCTGTACATCGCTTCGCTCAAGGGACGAGAAGTAAAAAGCCGAAAAATTTTCAATCTTATTCCAATTCCTCCACCAGTTTCCTGACTTCATCCAGGGAGCAGGAAAAGGAGCCCTGCATAATGTCCTTTCCACCGCCGCGGCCGTGGAGGCGGGTGTTCCACTCTTTGAGGAGGGGCTTCAGATTCACGCTGCCGCTGCCGATGGCATAGTTCAGCGCCTTTTCATCCTTTCTGGAGAGAAGGAAGAAAAGGGTATCCGGCTTTTCTCCCATCAGGTATTCGCAGAATTTCCTAAGTTCCATGGGTACCATGGTTTCTTCATAGAGAAGCACCGCTTTCTTTCCTTCCGGCAGGGAAGAAGCCCGCATGGCAAAGTAGTGGCGGTTCATGTCGTTGATTTTCTGCCGGAGTTCTGCCATATCCTTTTCCATCTTTTCCACAGCCTTCACTGTTTCATAGGGTTTGACGGAAAAACGGACTGCTATATCCCGGTTCAAATCATGGACCCTGTCATAATCCTCCATAGCCCACCGGCCGCAGGCCAGTTCGATACGCACGCCGCCCTTATGGTTCATCAGGGAAAGCACCTTGATCAGTCCGATTTCTCCCGTTCTTGCCACATGGGTGCCGCAGCAGGCGCAAATATCGCCGCCGGGAAATTCTACAATCCGCACCTTGCCTGTGAGCTCGATTTTACTCCGGTAAGGAATAGTTTTCAGTTCTTCTTCCGTGGGGAAGGTAATTTTAGTTTCCACATTGCTGTAAATCAGCTGATTGGCTTCCTTCTCGATTTCCAGCGCCTCTTCCATAGTCATGGGACCGCTGAAATCGACGGTGACCACCTTGTCCATATGGAAGCCCACATTGTCGTAGCCGAATTTCTTATGCACCAGGCCGGAGTAAATATGCTCTCCCGAATGGTTCTGCATGAAATCAAAACGCCGCTGCCAGTCAATGGTTCCATGCACCCTGCTTCCCACGTCCAGAGGCTTGTCGGTATAATGGACCACTACCCCCTCTTTCCGGTGTACATCAAGCACCCGGGCATCGCCCAGGGTCCCCTGGTCCCCCGGCTGTCCGCCGCCTTCGGGATAAAAAGCGGTATCGTCCAGAACTACCTCATAGCCCTTCTTCCCCTTCGTGCAGCTCACTACTACACCGTCAAAGTCCTTCATGTAGGCATCTTTATAAAAAAGTTCATTCATTTCATCCATCATTCTTTCCTCCTTATATGGGTTTATCATGCCACAGATGGCCCGGAGTTTCCAGTGGTATTTTGATGGTCTTCTCTGTGGCCCGAGTTCAGAAGGTTCATTGGACACGCCCTGTCGGGCGTGAGGGTTGACGAGGCTGCGCCCCGAGGGTTGTGGCCGCCTATCGGCGGCGGGTTATGTTCGCTTCGCTCAAGGGGCAACGGCCCTTCGGGCCGACAGGCCCGATGGATGCCATATGCCCCTCTGCGCCAAAGGCGCAGGCCCCTGCGGGAATACAGGAAAGCACCTCCCCGCCGACTGGTATTTATCGAGAGATGATTCACTATCGGCGTGTACCGAGATCCTTCGCTTCGCTCAGGATGACTGTTGTCCGGCAGGGCTCCCCGATCCTCGATCCCGATCTCCGATCCCAGCCGCTCCGCGGCTGCGCGCCCTACCACAACCCTCAGCGGCAGAGCCGCTGTCAAACTTAAGAACCCTCGGGGCGATAGCCCCGTCAAACTTTAGAACCCTCACGCACGCAGGGTGTCAATCCTCCTGCTGGTGGGAACAGGGATTCCCGCTATCCCATATCCCACGTAAAAAGGCGAAGCATGACGCTTCGCCTTTTTATTTCCTATACTTCCATCCTTTTCCTTCTATTCTTCCTTACTGCCTTTTTTCTTTTCTGATTTCCATGCTCCCCTGCTGCTTTACTGACATGTCAGCCTATTAAGCGAAAGGAACCCAGTTTCCATCCTGTACCTGGAGTACATCCAGATCCATCTTTGGATCCCTGTTTTCATCAAATTCAAACTTGCCGGTAGCGCCTTCGAAGTTCTTAATCTGGGCCAGTGCATCACGGAATTTCTTGCGGTCTGTGGTGGAGCCGGATTTTTCAGCGGCTTCATGCATAATGTAGAAAGCATCGTAGGTCTGGGCTGCGAACTGGTCCGGTTCGTGTCCGTACTTAGCTACGAAGGCTTTACGGAAGTTCTGGGCCTTGTCGCTCTTTCTATCCGGGTTCCAGGGTGTTGCTACCAGGGTGCCGTTGGCTGCATCGCCGGCCTGTTTGATGTACTGGGGGCTGTTGAAGCCGTTGTTGCCGATGATGGGCTGGTTCATTCCCATTTCTCTGGCTTTCTTTACGATGAGGGCGCCTTCCTGATAGAACCCTGCAATGCAGATGACGTCCGGGTTGGCTGCCTGAATCTTGGTGAGCTGAGCGGAGAAATCGGTATCTTTATCTGCAAAGGTTTCGGTAGCCACTACATCAATGCCCATATCCTTGAAGGTCTGCTGGTAAATTTCATTTTCACCGACCATCTGGTCATTGTTGTTGGAGTACATGACAGCTACCTTCTTGAATCCCAGTTTATCATGGGCCTTCTTGACTGTGGTAGGAATAGCCAGCTTACCGGGGATGGCGTTTCTGAAAATGTAATCGCCAATGTCTGTTACCTTCGGAGCTGTGGTGCTGGTGCCGAAAACAGCAACTTTAGCCTGCTGGGCAATGGGGCCTGCAGCGAAAATTTCACCGGAAGTCATGGGTCCCTGAATAGCCAGTACCTTATCCTGTTCAATGAGGCGTTTGAAGGCATTGATGGCTTCTGCCTTGTTCAGCTTGCTGTCGTAGGTCACCAGATCAATTTTCATCTTTGTTTTCGGATCTTTATTAATCTCTTCTACAGCCAGTTCTGCGCCTTCCTTTTCGGCCTGGCCATAAGCGGCGCCGGGGCCGGTATAGGCGGTAACAAAACCAAATTTTACTGTATCACCGCTGGCTGCCTTTGCGCTGGAAGAAGCGGCTTTCTTGTCACCGCCGCATCCTGCAAATGCGCCACATACTGCTGCTGCTGCCATTGCTGCTGCCATTGCTTTCATCCATTTCTTCATTTTCGTTTCCTCCCTGATATATATTGAAAATTTTTACCCAATCAAAAACCCCTGCCGGACTGATTCATCCGGCAGGGGCGCATATACGCGGTACCACCCTGGTTTATCGCTCAGTGGAACACCGATGATACCAAATAAAAAAGCTCCTGATCTTCATTCTTTTGAAGATAGGGGCGAAAGTTTCGCGGTACCACCCTACATTATACTCTGGTGTTCCTATTCGTAACGTGAATGGACGTTTCCGCTTACTTAGTTCGGCTGAAATACTCACGGGTGAGTGTTGGAAGTTTTCTTCTTACCGGCTTACACCAACCGCCGGCTCTCTGTAAATCAAGGAAATTTCCTTTTTCCCGTTCCTTGTATCTTTGGGTTTTCGGTTATGCATAGAGTATAATACCCGGGTCAGTTCTTGTCAATAGATTTCTTGAAAAAATTGATTGAGGAAATAAGTTTCTTACTCCACATGGGGCCCTTGCGTTTCATGATGACAGGAAACTTTTCGCCGCAAGATTTCTCGTCTTCCGCTCGAAATGACGAGGAGGGGTGGCGCTATAGTGATTTATGGCGGCAGGAAACGATTCGGCCGGAGATTTCTCGGCTCCGCTTCGCTTTGCTCGAAATGACGGGGAGGTATGGCACTATAGTGATGTAAGGCGGCAGGGAACTTTTCGCCACAAGATTTCTCCACTTCCCTCGAAATGACGGGAAGCGTGTGGTGCCACAGCCATGCAAAGCACAGAAACTTTTATGAATCTGTCAAAATTTCCTTTCTATTTGGTATAATAGGATAGATAGAATTCAGGAGACCCCGGTCTCCATTGCACGGAGTGTGAGAGTCATGAAAAAAGAAGGACAGTGTACCATCATCGTCAACCCTACATCGGGCCATGAACGGGCACCGCGATATATTCCCCTTCTCCATTCTGTTCTTTCCAAACGATTTGACGATATCATCATCAGACTGACGGAAAAGGCAGGGGATGCCACGGATTTTGCCAGAGATGCCGCTGAAGCAGGGCGGGATGTGGTATGCATGGGCGGCGACGGTACCATTAACGAAGTCATCAATGGCATGGTGCCTGTCAACAGCAGCTCCACCTTCGGCTTTGTCCCTTTCGGTACGGTGAACGACCTGGCCAGGGCCCTTCACATTCCCCGCTCTCCCCAAGGAGCCATCCACATGCTGGAAACGGCGGTGAAGACGAATATCGACGTAGGCCGGGTGAATGACCGCTACTTTATCAATGTGGTGGGCGCCGGCAGCATTTCCGAAGCGGTAGGCAAAGTTACCATCAAGGAAAAGACCCTCTTCGGATCCCTGGCTTACTATATGAAGGGCATGCAGGTGGTATCGAAACAGAAATCCTACCATTTCAAAATTGAAGAGGAAAACGGCACCGTCATCGAAGTGTCCTCTCCCCTCATTGCCGCCATGCTCACCGACTCCGCCGGAAGTTTCCATAACCTCATTCCGCCGTCGGAAAGAAATAAAGGGGTCATCAAGCTCTGCCTCTTCCACGATTTTGAATGGCTCCTGGCCCTGAAATCGGCGCCAAAGCTCTTGGCAGGCATGC
>ERZ1023963.52-NODE-52-length-44196-cov-14.842029_pt1 | contig 44196 bp, 40 predicted proteins | sample MGYA00380427_ERZ1023963 | MGnify/ENA primary metagenome ERZ1023963 (study PRJEB33179, sample SAMN07449061) | human gut metagenome | biome: Human-gut; feature: Human associated habitat; material: Faeces | host: Homo sapiens | place: India:Kasaragod | collected... | reverse complement strand
TATATAACTTAATTTATTTACATAATTATTAGTCATATTGTATATCCTCCTTCTACCTTAAACTACATTAATTTTATCATTATCACATAAACAAGTCAAGCGATAATTGACTGCTTTCTGGCATATCATCAAGTGCACCAAGTCCTCTTAGTTTATCAATCAATGTTTGACTGACTTTTCCTCTCATTTGTAGGTCTTCAATACTTATAAATGCACCTTTATTTCTTTCTTCAACAATTTTCTTTGCAGCAACATCTCCCATTCCATCAAGTGCTATAAATGGTGGAATAAGTCCTTTTTTATCAGGTGTAACTTTAAACATCAAAGCATCACTTTCAGTAATACTAATATTTGTAAAATAGAAACCTCTTTCAATCATTTCGTTACACATATATAAACTTGATAATGTATCATCTTCTTTGTTAGATCTATCAAATCCTTTACTCTCCAAAAGTTCTATTTGTGCTTTTACTGAGTTTAAACCATTTTTCATTGCATTTATATCAAAAGAGTGCTCACGAATACTCAAATATACTCTATAGTAATATATTGGATGATATAGTTTAAACCAAGCAACTCTTATACCATTGATAACATAAGCAGCAGCATGTGCTTTAGGAAACATGTACTTGATTTTTTCACAAGACTTTATATACCACTCTGGTACTTTATGTTCATTAAGAAGTGCCTTATATTCAACCCATTTTTCAGGTTCTTTTCCTACTTTACCTTTACGAATAAACTCACTCATTTTAAATGATTTACCTTTATCAATTCCACAAGATATAAAGTAGTTCATTATATCGTCACGACAACCAATTACCTTAGAAAATTCGCAAGTTCCATCAAGTATTAAGTCTCTAGCATTTCCATTCCAAACGTCAGTACCATGAGATAATCCTGATATCTTAATTAAATCTGCAAACTTTTGTGGTTTGATTTCTTGAAGCATGTTTATTACAAAGTTTGTACCAAATTCTGGTACACCAAGAGTACCTGAGTAACATTTAATTTGTTCTCTAGTAACTCCTAAAGCTTCAGGACTATTAAACAAGCTTATTACTCCTCTATCATCTAAAGGAATATCATTTATATCTATTTTAACATCATCACTTAAATACTTTAATACAGTCGGGTCATCGTGTCCAAGTATGTCTAGTTTAAGTACGTTTTCTTCAATATCATGGAACTCAAAGTGTGTTGTAAACCAAGCAGCCTCAGTGTTTTCTGCAGGATATTGGTAAGGTGTAAAATCAAATACATCTTTATAGTCAGGTATAACAATAATTCCTCCAGGATGTTGTCCACTAGTTCTTTTAATACCTGTAATACCTTTTGCAAGACGTTCAATTTCACATCTTCTCATAGTTATACCTTTGTCTTCAGCATACCCTTTAACAAAACCATAAGCAGTTTTTTCTGCAATAGTTGAAACCGTTCCAGCACGATATACATTCTTTTCACCAAACAATACTTTTGTATAGTTATGAGCTTCAGCTTGGTATTCACCACTAAAGTTAAGGTCTATATCAGGTGTTTTATCTGCATTAAATCCTAAGAATGTTTCAAACGGAATATTTTGTCCTTGCCTTTTCATAAGAGTACCACATTCACAAGTTCTTTCTGGTAGGTCAAATCCAGAGTCATAGTCGTTTACTAATGGAACTCCGTCTATTTCAAATAAACTTTTTTTACAATTAGGGCACACATAATGCGGAGGAAGTGGGTTAACTTCAGTAATACCACAGAATGTTGCAACCAAAGATGATCCTACACTACCACGAGATCCTACTATATAACCATGCGCATTTGAGTTTTCAACTAGTCTTTGTGCAATCAAATAAATAACATCGTATCCACCATTTATAATACCAGTAAGTTCTTTATCGAGCCTTGTTGCGATTATCTCTGGAAGCTCTTCACCATACAACCTATGAGCATTTCCATAAACAGTATCTTTTATTATTTGAACTGAGTTTTCCATTCTAGGTGGGTTTAGTCCAGGTTTGACAATTTCTACTGTACCAAACATATCAGCAACTTTATTAGAGTTAGTTACTACAATTTCATAAGCCTTTTCTTTAGGCAAAAAGTCAAACTCTTTTAACATTTCATTAGTAGTCATTAAGTATGCATTAGGTATAGTTTTAATACTTGGCTTATTTAGTGGATGTAAGCCTCCTCCAGATTGTTTAGTTCTAACAAGTATTTCTCTATATATATTGTCTTCAGGGTCAAGTGTATGCACGTCCCCCGTAGCAACAACCATTTTTCCTATCTTATCAGCACATCTTATAATCTTATTAATTAAAGCATACAAGTCACTCTTACTAGATACTTCACCACTTTCAACTAAGAACTCCATTATACTAGGGGGATTTATTTCTATAAAGTCATAATACTTCATTATTTCCATTAACTCTTCTTCAGTATTTCTCTTAGCCGCTTCAAAAACTTCACCGAACACACATCCTGAACCCAAAATCAAACCTTCTCTAAATTTGTTAAGTAAACTTTTTGGTGTTCTAGGAGTTTTATAGAAATACTCAGTTGTAGCATAACTTATTATTTGAAACATATTTCTAAGTCCTATATTATTAATTGCATAACAAGTTAAATGGTAAGGTCTGTTATTTTTAAAAGCTAAAGTTGGATCAACCATATTTCTTAAATCACTTATTGTTTTATAATTACTTCCTAAATTAGAAATCATCTTCCAAAATACTAAAGCAGTCCCCTCAGCATCATAGTCAGCACGATGGTGACCCGACTCATCAAAGTGCACACCATATCTTTTAGATAATGCAGTTAAATTATGTTTTGTAGCATCGGGATTTTGTGCTTTACTTATTTCCATAGTATCAATTACTACATTAGAAAATTCCCCTAAATTATATTTTTTATAAGCACTTTCCATAAATGATATATCAAATCTAGCATTCTGCGCTACCATTGGTAAATCACTAATCCATTCTTTAAATCTCTTAGTTACATTTTCTTCATTATCTTTATCCTTTAACATCTCATCAGTTATATTAGTTAAATTAACTATTTCACTTCTCAAGTTCATTCCAGGATTAATTAACTCATCAAATCTATCAATAATTTCCCCATTTTTGATTTTAACAGCACCTATTTCTATCATTTGGTCTCCTGCTGTAGCATTAAAACCTGTTGTTTCTGTATCAAATACAACGTAAGTACTCTCTAGTAGTGGATAATCACTATCTTTGTTTATTATTAATACTTCGTCATCCACTACAAAGAGTTCTACTCCAAAATATACTTCCAAGTCTTCTTTAGCTTTATATACTTTAGGAAAACATTGTATACCATTTTTATCAGTTATACCAATACCCCTCATACCTAAACTTCTTACTTTTTTAAGTAATTTCTTAGGCTCAATTAACCCATCCATTTGACTCATTGTAGTATGACAATGTAATTCTACTCTTTTAACTTCAGCATCATCTACCCTTTTAACAGTATTTCTATCAAATGTTTCAATATCCCTAATATTAAATACTAACTCCCCAGCAAAAGTATCATTTTTAACATAACCTCTCATTTTATACCATGAGCCTTCAGTAACTCTTTTCATTAAAGTTTTAGTAATCTCTTTATCTTTAGTAAATACTTTTGCAAACAAACTATCAGTGTAATCACTTATCTTATATGTAATTATATTAAACCCTTTAGCTGTTTCTTTAAGTTCCACCCCAAAAACAAATACTTCTATAGTAACATCATTCATTTCAGCAATTATATTTTTAAGTTCAAAAGTTTTACCTTTAATTTCATTACCAAATATCAAAGTACTCTCTTTCTTTTCTAAATTAACATCACTTGCTTTATAATCACTTTGTTTAATAAGTAAAGATGCTTCATTCTTTTTCTCTTCATCAAGCACTCCTTTTACTTCTAATCCAAGATAACCCATTCTTCTTAAAAATGCAGTTAATTTAGGTTTAATATCATTAATTTTATCTAACTCTACATTATTAGATACTTCTATATTTATAATATTATCATTTATTTTAATATCTTCTTCTTTAATACTAGTTAACATAGGACACTTTTCTTGATATTTTTTAAATATATAACTAACATAATCATTTAGATATAAATTACTATCATGTTTAAATACATAATAAACTCTTCTAGCTTCTTTAATACTTTCACTAAGAGTACATATAGTATCAAATAATTTAACATCTATCATCATAGGCAAAGTAATATAAAGAGTCCAACTTAAGTCAGTATTATCTACTACCACATTCTCTAACTTAGCCCCTTCAAAACATTTCATAAGTTCATTACTTAAATTTATTTTATTAAAATATCTTACTAATTTACTATCCATGATAATACTCCTTTTCTATAATTATTATATCAATTATATTTCTTAATTTAAAGTATTGACTTTTAATTAATTCTCAACTTAGTATTTTATTTAGTTCTAAAGAGAACACTCATACATTTATTATAACACATAAATAAACTATTAAAAATAATTCATAACTTGATATATTACCATTTATAAAGTAATTTTAATTTATATAGAAGAAAAATGAAAACATATGATAATTTAAACAAATTATAGAAGAATTAAAAAATAGATAAGTAATAATCACTTATCTATTCATTTTATCAAATTTCTTAAAAGCATCATTATTAGTTAAATCAGTTTTACTAAGTGCTTCAAACAAGTCTTTTTGTTCTCTAGTTAATTTATTAGGTAAAACTAAATTAAGCACAATATAAAGGTCTCCTATTTTTCCAGTTCTAGCATTTTTTATACCTTTACCCTTAGCCCTTAACACATCACCTGTTTGACTTCCAGAAGGTATTTTAAGTTCTATCTCACCATCAATAGTTTTAATAGTTCTCTTTCCACCTAATATTAGTTCAGTAACAGTAACGGGTAAATCTACATACAAATCATCTTTTTCACGCTTATAGAATGAACTAGGGCTAACTGTAAACTCAATATATAAGTCACCATTACTTGCACCATTTATTCCAGCTTCACCTTTACCACTCATACGCACTCTGTCTCCTGTATCAACTCCTCTTGGAACTTCTACAGTATAAGTTTTTCTTTGTTTAATTTTACCACGTCCAGAACAAGTTCTACACTTAGTTTTAAAACTATATCCACTTCCTCCACAATTTGAGCAAGTTACTCTAGATCTTATTGCACCAAATATTGTATTTTGAGTTTTCTCTGTAACACCTCTACCATTACAATAAGGACAAGTTTCTTTATCAAATCCACCAAGTCCATTACAGTCTGGACAGCTTTCTACAACATCTAAAGTAATATCTTTCTTAGTACCAAGTGCTGCTTCCATAAAGTCAATTTTCATTTCATATAATAAGTCTGAACCACGTCTAGAAGAAGTACCTTTTGATTGTCTACCACCAAATAAGTCTCCCCAACTAAATGAAGAAAAATCATTTCCTCCAAACATATCTTCGAACATATCTGAAAAATCAAATCCACTAAAGTCGTATCCTCCACGGCCTCCATTAGCACCTGGATTATCAAATGCATCAAATCCATATTTATCGTATTTTGCTCTTTCTGTAGGATTACTTAATACTGCATAAGCCTCTTGTGCTTCTTTAAACTTTTCAGCACCACCTTCTTCTTTACATACATCCGGATGGTACTTTTTTGCAAGACGTCTAAAAGCACTTTTAATTTCATCAGCACTAGCACTCTTACTAACACCTAATACTTCATAGTAATCTCTCTTATTCATAGTTACTCCTTTATCTAAGAACAAGTAGACTAGTTACTTTACTAGCCTACTTTTTAATAATTATTTTTCTTCAAAGTTTGCTTCTTTTACATTATCATCACTACTTGTATTTTCATTAGATGTTTGTTCAGCATTAGAACTATTTTGTGCTTGTTGTGCTTTTGCAGCTTCTTCATATACTCTAGAACTTAATGCCATAGCCTTTTCAGCAAGCTTATCTTTTGCAGATTTAATCTCTTCAATGTTATTTTCTTCCATTGCTTTCTTAGCTTTATCAATTAACTCATTAATTTCAGTTTTTTCACTTTCAGTTACTTTGTCACCTAAATCTTTGATAGCTTTTTCAGCAGTAAATATCATTTGTTCAGTTTCATTTTTAACTTCAGCTTCTTCTTTTCTCTTAGCATCTGCTTCTTTATTTGCTTCAGCTTCTTTCATCATCTTATCTATTTCTTCTTCAGTAAGGTTAGTACTTGAAGTAATAGTTATCTTTTGTTCTTTATTTGTACCTAAATCTTTTGCTTTAACATTAACTATTCCGTTAGCATCTATATCAAAAGATACTTCAATTTGTGGTACTCCTCTTGGTGCTGGTGGGATATCTGAAAGTTGGAATCTTCCAAGAGTCTTATTATCAGCTGCCATTGGTCTTTCACCTTGTAAGATATGAATATCTACTGCAGGTTGATTATCTACGGCTGTACTAAATACCTGACTCTTTGTTGTTGGAATTGTTGTATTTCTTGGAATTAATACAGTCATTACGTTACCAAGTGTTTCAATACCTAAACTTAATGGTGTAACATCAAGTAGTACTAAATCTTCAACTTCTCCAGTTAAAACTCCACCTTGAATAGCAGCACCCATTGCAACTACTTCGTCTGGGTTAACTTCTTTACTTGGTTCTTTACCAGTTTCACGTTTAACAAGTTCTTGTACACATGGAATACGTGTTGATCCACCTACAAGCAATACTTTATCTAAGTCACTTGAACTAAGGTTAGCTTCTTTTAAAGCATCTTTTACTTGTTTAGTTGTGCTTTCTACTAAATCTCTAATTAAATCTTCAAATTTAGCTCTTGTTAATGTAACATCTAAGTGAAGAGGACCATTAGTGCCTTGTGTAATAAATGGTAAACTAATATTAGTTGTAACAGCACTACTTAAATCTTTCTTAGCTTTTTCTGAAGCATCTTTTAATCTTTGAAGAGCTAGTTTATCTGTACTTAAATCTATACCATTTTGCTTTTTAAATTCTTCTACTAAGTAATCAATTATTCTTTGATCGAAATCATCTCCTCCTAGTTTATTGTTACCAGCAGTAGCAAGTACTTCATACACTCCATCACCTATTTCTAGAACAGATACATCGAATGTTCCTCCACCTAAATCATATACTAATATTTTTTGATTCTTGTCTTGTTTATCAATACCATAAGCAATTGCTGCAGCAGTAGGTTCATTTATTATTCTTTCTACTTCTAAGCCTGCTACTTTACCAGCATCTTTTGTAGCTTGTCTTTGTGCATCATTAAAGTATGCTGGAACAGTAATAACTGCTTTTGTAACTTTATCATTTAAATAAGCTTCAGCATCTTTCTTCAATTTCATAAGAATTTGGGCACTTACTTCTACTGATGTAACATCTTTTCCATTTACATGGAATTTATGATCAGTACCAATATATCTCTTGTTACTTCTTACAACGTCACTACTAGTAATAGCTTCGTTTTTAGCAACAGTACCTACTTTAATTTCTCCATTCTTATAACTTACTACACTTGGTGTAGTTCTTTCCCCTTCAGCGTTTGTAATAACGCTTGCTTTACCACCTTCTAATACTGCAACACATGAGTTTGTAGTACCAAGGTCTATTCCTATAATTTTACTCATAATTAATCATTCCTCTCTTTTCTATATATTATTTTTAAATTTTTTATCGCGTCTTTCTTTAAAAAGTCGCTTTCATCACTTTTAAAGTCTTTTAATGGAAAACATTCTTCAATAAGTTTAAGTATTTCATCCATAGTATATCCGTTACTTTTAAGTTCTCTCATTTCAAGAAGTAATCCTATACTCATGTCTCTTACTTCATCTTTATTTAAGTAGTATAACTCTTCTATACTCATTGTATAAGGACCAATCATACCACCAAACAATAAAAACTTATAAATATTATCCATAAACTACCTCTTAAGTGTTTTTAATGTACTTTGTATTAAGTTAGTTCTAGTTAATTCATCTAAACCATTAAAATGTTTACTCTTATTATAACTAGTTACTTCTTCTATTATTTCTTCATATGTTTTACCATCATTTTCTAAGCTTACAACATACAACATTAAATCTAACTTTGCATTACTATATAACTTATCAAAATCAATACATTCTTTTTTAGCTTCTTCAATTAAACAAGAATTTTTAACAAACTCAGGAAACAACAGAGTTTTCATAACATCTTTTTTGCTCATTACTTATTTACCTTTACCATTGCTGGCCTTACAAGTTTATCCTTATAAGTATATCCTTTCTTTAATACTTCTAAAACTACATTTTCAGGTTTAGTTTCATCATGTTCAGTTAGTACTGCTTCAGAAATACTAGGGTCAAACTCTTTACCTTCAACATCAATTGGTTTTACTTCCATTTCATCTAATAAACCAATAAGTCTTGTATAAATCATTTTAAAACCTTTTAAGAAATTACTTACTTCATCAGATAAATCATTATCATCCATCATTATTGCTCGTTCAAAGTCATCAGTTACATCTAAGATCTTTTTGATTAGCTTTTCTCCATCATATTTTAAAAGACTAGCTTTTTCTTTATCAGTTCTTGCCATATAATTAATGAATTCTGCTTGAGTTCTTTTATTTTTATCTTCTAATAAACTAACCTTTTCTTTAAGCTCATTTATTTCATTATACAGTTTTTCACTTTTATTTTCTTTTTTAGGTTTATTCTTCTTATTTTCGTCACTCACCACTATCACCTTTCTTTTCTATCTCACTTTTAATATATTCAAGTAAGTTCAAAACTCTTTCATAGTCCATTCTCTTAGGCCCAATTATTGCAAGAGTTCCTTCTTTACCAAGTGCTTTATATTTAGTTTTAATAACAGTTACATTATCATCAAGTGAAGTCTCTTTTCCAATATATACCTTAACCTCATCTGTACTCTCTTCAATTTTACTAACTAAATCTTTGTTTTCAAATTTACCTATAATATTTTTAATATCATCAACTGTACTGAATTCCGGTTGTTTTAATATATTGCTTTTTCCTTCCCAATGAACATCTTTTTCACTTTGAAAGTTACTTAATGCCTCATAGAAAGCATTATAGAGAACCTCATAGTTTTTAACATAATTACCTATTATTGGTTTAATCTCAAACTCTAGTTTAGCACTAACATCATTTATTGGAGTCCCTTTAAGCATCTTATTAAGAAGTTCACTAGTTTTACTAACTTCTCTAGCCTCGACAGACTTTTCTAAATTAATAGTCTTGTTTTCAACATGACCCTTATCAGTTACTACTATAGCCACAAGTTTGTTTTCATTAATTGGTATTACTTCTACTTTCTCAAGATTATTCTCTTTAGAAGCACTACCTAAAACTACTGAAGTATAATTAGTAATATCACTAATTATCTCTAAGCTCTTAGTAATTGCATCATTTAAATCTAATTCCCTATTAGAAAATATAGTTTGAAGTTTTAACATATCACTTCCACTTATTTTCTTAGGTTCCATTAAATGATCTACATAATACCTATATCCCTTTTCACTAGGAATACGTCCAGAAGAAATATGTTGTTTTTCTAAGTATCCCATGTTTTCTAAAAGAAGCATATCATTTCTTAAAGTTGCACTAGAACACTTAAACTTCTTAGTAAGTGCTTTACTTCCAATAGGATGAGCAGTTTTAATATATTCATTACATATTGTTTTTAATAATTCACTAAGACGTTCACTTAACATATTTACCTCCTTAGCACTCTTTTCTTACAAGTGCTAACACTATTATACTATGCAGAATTAGCAAAGTCAATACCAAAGTGCTAATTATTTTATGAAATTTACGTGAAATTTTGTCAAAGAAAAAAGATACTTTCTTTCAAGTATCTTAGCATCCACTTGTAGTTTCTTTTATTGTGTATGGGTCACTTGCTGAGCCATTTCCTGTACTATATAGAGTGCAAGATTTGAGAGAAATGGCGGGGCGTACACCACAGGCGATGCTGACGAGGTAGCCGTTCAAGCCGCCAGGGTCGGACGAACCGCCCACGCTGAACACGTAAGCGCTGCTGCGATCCCAATTGCTAGGAGACAAAAGCCACCACCAATTTGAACCTGTAGAACTACCATTTGCACTATTTTTATAATACCATGTTTCTGCATTCTTGACAAATACTCCACCTGCATAACTTATTTCGTCTGCTGTCATTAAGGCTATTGGATATGTTAGTTTCCCGTTTCCAGTACTATTATCTACTGTGAATTTGTCTTCTGTTGCTGCACAGTCATAACTTGGTGTTTTATTTGTATTTAGTCTTGTAAGTGCTCCAAAGCTTGTATTATCTGATGTACTTCTATCGTTACAATATACTGCTGTTGTACTTAAGTATTTACCATAATTTGTATTCAAATTATCTTTATACCAGTTATCTATTGTTGTTTTTATTGTACTATTAGTTGTATTTGCTCTAGCATTTGCAACGCTTCCTAAATTTCCATACATATAACTTACATATGCTATATTATCACGACTACTATTAAATGCTGATTTACCAATATATGCGTCTGTTGCTGTAGTACTTGTTCCGTGATATAAAAGTCTTACACTTCCATCTGAGTTTGTTCTTATTATTCTCCAGTATAAGTCTTGATTACTTGCATCCTTTCCAAACTTTACCCAGTTATCTGTTGCATTTCCTGCAAAATAGTATACTGTTTTACTGTCTTCAGTAGAAGTATATAATGTTTTTGTATTATTATCTGTTAAAACTTTACTAAAGTCTGTTCTTGTTAATACTGTTGATTTGTCTGCAAGTAATTGCTTATATAGTGTTTTGTTTGGATCTTCTGTTCCTTCAGTTATAAATAGTGTTCCACTTAGTTTCTTACCCATATCATCACTTTGGTCTACACTTTCATCGTTTGCATACTTAAATTCAATAGTGTAACTTTGTGTTACTCCTACTGGAATACTAACACTATAAGCTAGTATTGTATCTTTAGGTGCACTTGACTTTGGTACATCTTTAAACTCAGTCATATTGTATCCACCATTTGTACTAGTTATCTTATATTGTAAGTATCCATTAGTTACAAAAGTATTTAACAAATCTTTTATAACTATGTTATATTTGTATTCACTTTTACTGTTGTTTTCAACTGTAAATGTTTTGGTATCACTCCATCCTGGTTCAATGTTACTTCCAGATATTGCTCCATCACTATCAGTAAATATTATTTTTAAGTCAGCACTACTTACTGAAATATCTTTTCCCTTTCCTATTATTTGTGCTGTAAAGTAAGCTAGTGATACACTAAGTACTACTACAAGTAAGCTTACTATTACAAGTGTTAATTGTTTCTTTTGCATATTTAATGCTCTCCTTTCCTTTTAAAGACACGAAAAAATAGGTAGACTTATTCTATCCATTTAATTGTACATGAAAAACTATAGCTATTTATAAAAGTATTATTTTTCATGTACTTCACCACCTATCTTTATTACATAATTAATGGTATCAAAAAAAGATACTTTTTTCAAGTATCTTTACATAGTTTTTGTTAAACTTTTCCCTTTAATAGCTTTTGCTACATCTAAAGTGTATTCTTCTATAGTTGTACCAAGTTCATTTATTATATAATCTTTATTCTTAGTTTCTACTGTACCATAAGCATGATCATAAGTTAAAGTTGTGATAATTGTATCACCAAATTCATTTGATATACTAAGTATTTTGTTATCTTTAGTTAGTGTAATGTATGCTGTTTTACCTAGTTTTAATTTTTTTGATGCACCAAAAGCGTTTGACATGAAATCACATTCTCTTGAATAGTTTACTACAGCAAAAACGTACCAATTAGTGATATCTGTTGTAAACCCATATATTACACGATTGTCAGTTGTAATTATTCTTTCAATCTTAGTTTCAATAAGTTCCATAAACTCCCCTCCCTTCAATATTAATATTCACAATTTCCTGGTGTTCTAGGGTATGGTATAACATCCCTAATATTTTCTACACCAGTGATATATATAAGTAATCTTTCAAACCCCATTCCAAAACCTGAATGAACACATCCTCCAAATCTTCTAAGATTTAAATACCACTTCATGTCTTCTTCTTTCATACCTAGTTCAGTCATTCTTCTAACTAGTTTAGTATAGTTTTCTTCTCTTTGACTTCCACCCATTAATTCTCCTGCTCCAGGTACTTCTAGATCAACTGCTGCAACAGTTTTCCCATCATCATTTTGTTTCATATAGAATGCCTTTATATCTTTTGGCCAATTAGTAATAAATACTGGTCCATTAAAGTATTCTGTTATATATTTTTCATGTTCTTTTGCAATATCTTCTCCATATTCAGGAGTAAACTCCCATTTAACATTAGCCTGTTTTAAAATAGTTATTACTTCTTCATGTGTAATTCTAGTAAAATGACTATTTACTAATTTATTTAATTTTTCAAGTAATCCTTTTTCAACAAATTTATCAAAGAAAGCCATTTCATCTTTAGCATTATCTAATACATATTTAACAACGTATTTTAACATACTCTCCATTACATCCATATCATCATTTAAATCCATAAATGCCATTTCAGGCTCGATCATCCAAAATTCATTAGCATGAGTTTTAGTGTTTGAGTTTTCAGCTCTGAAAGTTGGTCCAAATGTATAAACTTTCTTATAAGCCATTGCAAAAGTTTCCGCTTCAAGTTGTCCAGATACCGTAAGGTTAGCTTGCTTACCAAAGAAATCTTTAGAGTAGTCTACTTTACCAGTACTCGCTACTTTATTTAAGTCAAGTGTAGTTACTTGAAACATTTCTCCAGCTCCTTCACAGTCACTTGCTGTTATAAGTGGCGCATGAAAGTAAACGTACCCTCTTTCTTGAAAATATTTATGTATGGCAAAAGCAGCTATACTTCTTACTCTAAAAACAGCATTAAATAGGTTTGTTCTAGGTCTTAAATAAGCAATTTCTCTTAAAAACTCTCTAGTAGGTCTACCTTTACTTTGTAATGGATAGTCTATATCTACATCTCCTAAAACAGTTATTTCAATTAACTTAATTTCATACTCTTGACCAGCACCTTCACTAAGTATAACAGTTCCTTTTACTTCTATACTACTTCCTACTTGTACTTTAGAAGCAACTTGATAAATATCATCACCACTAGTATAAACAACTTGTACTCCTTTAAAACTAGTTCCATCATTTAAATCAATAAAACCTAGTGTTGACTGATCTCTATTACTCCTAACCCAACCATCAATTATAACTTCAGTATCTAATAATTCTTTATATTTTAAATTTAACTCTTTTACATCAATTTTCACAATTTTCTCTTCCTTTCTTGATCTAACTCAATTATATCTCCTATAATTCTTCTTAAATACTTATACTCTCTTTCTTTCTCATAAATATCTGACTCAAAAGCCGAAGCAACAAGTGCATCTCTCATATATTTATAAGTGTTTTCATGTTTAAAGAAATTAACATCAAACTTAATATCATAACTATTTAAATAAGTTCTTAAAAATACTAAACAAGTTCTAGTATTACCTTCTCTAAAAGGATGTACTTTCCATAAATCACTTATTAAGGAAGTTACAAAATCTTTCTGCATTTCAATATCTAAACTAAGCAAATCAGTATTTCTAAGTATTTCAAATATCTCATTTAATTGGTAATCAATTTCACTTGGTTTAGCATATTCTACAGATTCATAAGCAAGTACTCTTTCTTGTTTATATATTTCTATAGTCCTATATTTACCTGCAAAAGAATATACATCACTAAATAAATATTTATGTAATTCTAAAAAATAATCTTTACTACTTTCAAAATACATAGTTTTAAATATTTCATGTATTCTAGTAATAACTATATCACTCTCTGCTTGTTTTAATTTATTATTATCTTTAATATTTAATAAATTTTTAAGCACTCCTGTATTACTGTCAATATACGGATCACTCTTCTCAATAGTACTCCTTTAATTTTTCTACAATTTCCTCTTCAGTAATTAATCCTTTTCTTTGTTCTTCTATAAGTTCCCTTAAAAAACAACTTCCAGAACATCCATCACATTTATTAATCTCTTCACTAACAATCCATTCTAAGTCATTAAAATTGTTATTATTATCATTATTATCGTCTGGCATACTAGTCACTTCCTTTAATGATAATATTATACTACATTTTCATAAAAGAAAAAAGAGTTAATTTTCATAAGTTTTTTAACGTATTTTTAAATAATTTACAAAATAAAAAAAGAAACATTACTTTTTAATGTATCTTAAAATTTGACTATTAGTCTCATCTATCATTTCTAATAAATATTCATGAGTTATACCACATTCAAACCTTTGTTGTACACCAAGTTTTTCTTTTATAATATAAAAGTATTCTTTATCAATTTCATTAATATGAGTAGCAACTTCTTTAAAAAGTTCTTCTCCCACATAATTCTTTTTAACTGTTTCTTCAAGCATAATTGGTCCATATATATAATAGAAATCATTTACTAACCAATCTAAATATGTTACATCATATTCTTTTAAATCAATATTTAATAAATACATATACTTATCTTTAGTTAAATTATAGGCATACACAAAATTATTTACTGAGCCATTTTTCATTGTTATATTTTCACATTTATATATAAATAATTTTTCCACCAAAACCACTTCCTAAATAAATTATAGCATAAGAAAAGTGTTTATTCAACAACATAAACACTTACTTTTTTCTTATCTTTTCCTAATCTTTCATATTTAACTATTCCATCAACTAATGCAAATAATGTATGATCCTTACCCATTCCACAGTTAGTACCTGGATATATTCTAGTTCCTCTTTGTCTATAAATAATAGAACCAGCAGTAGCTTTTTGACCATCAGCTAATTTAGCACCAAGTCTTCTACCAGCAGAGTCACGTCCATTTTTTGTTGAACCAACACCTTTATGGGATGCGAATAGTTGTAAATCTAATTTTAAAAATTTCACTATTTATTCCTCCTTAATTGTAATGTTTTTCTTGTAGTCACTTTCTATATCTTTAAGAGTTCTAACTAAGTTTTCTAGTAATTTATTAGTTATTTCACTTTCATTTATATTAGTTAATATAAATGGGTCACTCTCGTTATAAGTAATGCTTTCTTTATCAAAAGATAAACAAGCATTGATAGTTACAGTAAGCGACGTACTAACTCCCGCACATACAATGTCTTTGCCGTATTCATCATACTTTGCATGTCCAGATAATATTATTTCTTTTATAAAATTATTTTTTCTTTTAACATTAACTTTAATCATACTAACCAACTATTTTCTTAATTTCTATTTTAGTGTATGGTTGTCTATGACCTTTAGTTACCCTAGAAGATTTAGTTTTATTTTTATATTTAAATACTCTTATCTTCTTTTGTTTTCCATGTTTTAAAACTGTAGCAGTAACACTTGCACCTTTAACAGTAGGTGTTCCAACTTTTCCATCAACATATAATACTTCATTAAATGTAACATCAGAATTAACTTCATTATCAAGTTTTTCTACATATAAAGTATCTCCTTCAGTAACTAAATATTGTTTACCACCAGTTACGATAATTGCTTTCACTTTACATACCTCCTTCATTTTTAAGACGCGCCATTTAGGTAAGTATCACACTTTTGTTAACCTATTCTGTGCGGTTTACAAGGAAAGACTTCTTACAAACGAATTTATTGTACCATAGATAACTAAGAAATGCAAGTAAAAAGCAATGATTAGGCCATTTTTAAATTAAAAATTCAAAAAATAAGTTTACTTTATAAACAAAATATGTTATTATTAGTACATAAATTAATTAACGCACGCAAAACTTGCCCCGATATTTATATCTAGGGTTCAGACGCGGGGTTAATTAATTTTTTTTATGTCTAAAATATCATATAAATATTTTTTAGTATTAGCGTCATTTCTTATTAATACAACCGCTTCATATATATTTTCTTTTACATCATCTTTAATACTAAAAACAATTTTGTACCTATAAAATCCATATTTAGCATCTTTAACATGCTTTAATTTCTTATAATTTACAAACTTTCTATCAAAAGAATTACTAATAATTTCCTTCAAGTATTTACTCAATATGCCTTTTAGTTTTTTAGTATTTATATTTAAACTTTGTGAGTACTTAGAAAACGAATACTCTCTACTAGTTTTCTTATCAATAATAACATTGTTATTAGTTTCTGTTATCTTATAAACTTTGCCTCTTTGGCTATTTATATTTTTTACAGTTTCTTTATTTATAGTTTTAAAATCCATATTATCAAAATCTTTATCTATTATCCGAAGTCTATTAAAACTTCCATCAGCATTATAAACTTCAGTACTTTCGCATACCTCAAACGAAATTTCCGGTGTATAGTCTAAACATTCACAACTTATAATATTGACTATCATATAATCACCTTTCGTTTAAAATTTATTATACTAATTTATGAATCAACTTTCAAGCGTATATTAAAAAAATATAGACCAGACCAGTCTATATTTTAAATTCATCAAAGAAGTCACTCATTGTTAAAGTTTCATAAACTTGTTCTTCTTGTTTTTTATCTTCTTTAGGTTCTTCTTTTAACTCTTGAGTTTTTTCTTCTTTTTTAGGTGTTTCTACACTACTACTTTCTTCATGTTCAGGAGTACTTGCTAGCGCATCATCAATCACTTTAAGTCTTGCTTCTTTAAATACATCAGTTAAATCTTTCTTAGATATTGTACTACCTGTACTAGATTTATCCATAATATTAATCTCACTTGACTTAATTGTTTCAGTGTCTTCCCTTATAAGACCATAATTAGTTTTAGAACTTCCTGCATAACATTCAGTTATTTTATATTTCTTTGATTTTGGACTATGTAAGATATTATCACCTTTTAAACTTCTCTTACTATAATCTATTTCTTCTAGTTTCACTCTTTTAGCAGTATTTTTATCAGTAAATATAGTAATGTATTCGTGGTTTTCGTTTGTTACAAACGCACTTACTACACTGTCACTCACTAGTTTAATACCTTTAACTCCACTTGTTTTTAATCCAACAACAGGTATTTCTTCTTTATTAAACTTAAGAGCAAACCCGTTTTCTGTAACTATATATACTACTCCATCATTTATACTTGCACTTACTACTTCATCATTATCTTTAAGTTTAAATATAGTCATAGGTTTAGAGTATCTTGTAACTGGTAAATTAGATAATTCAGTTTGTTTTACAAAACCATCTTTACTAAATAGTGTTATAGTTCTAGAGTCAAAATTCTTTATACCAAAACTTGCAATAATAGTTTCTCCTTCAGATAAAGGAATATAACTACTTATATGTTTACCAATATCTTTATATTTACATTCAGTAATATCTCTTACTGGTAAATAACAATAATTTCCTAAATTAGTAATTAGTATAATTGTATCTATATTATTAATTTTATATAAACCTATTAAATAATCTTTCTCTTTTAGTACGTATTCAGTTTCATTATTAGAATTATATACTTTTATACTTAACTTTTTAATATAGCCACTTTTACTTACACTTACTATAAAGTCTTCTTTAGGTATCATACTTAACTCATCTATCTTAATTTCAGTAATTTCATCTTTAATAATAGTTCTTCTAGGAGTTGCAAACTCTTTCTTAATACTTCTAAGTTCTTCTTTCATTACTCCCTTTAGAACACTTTCATCATTTATTACACTTGTTAAATATTTAATAAGTTCAAGTAAGTTAGCATGTTCATTTTGTAAGTCAGTAACATCAGTATTAGTAAGTTTATATAACTGCATCATAACAATAGCAGTAGCCTGTTCAGTAGTAAAAAGATACTCTTTAACTAAGTTTTCTATTGCATCAGCCTTATTTTTACTTTTCCTAATAGTTTTAATTACTTCATCTAGTATATCTAGTGCTTTTATAAAACCTTCTACTATATGAAGTCTTTTTTTAGAATGCTCTAAATCAAACTTACTTCTATTTATTACAACTTCTTCTTTATGAAGAATGAATGCATCTAATATTTCAAGAAGCCCTAAAGTTTTAGGCCTTTTATTATCTATTGCAACAACATTAAAGTTATAGTTTATTTGTAAATCAGTATTTTTTAGTAAATAATTGATTATCAAGTTAGCGTCAGCATCTTTTTTAAGTTCAATTACTAATCTAGCCATGTTAGTTCTATCTGACTCATCAATTACATCAACTATTCCATCAATTTTTTTATCACTCTTAATGTCTTCTATCTTTTTCTTTAATTGTTCTTTTAACACTTCATAAGGTATTTCTTTTATAAGAATTTGTTTTTTACCTTTTTCTTCAATAATTTCATAGTTAGCTTTTAATACTACTTTCCCTTTACCAGTAGTATATGCTTGAATAAGCCCTTCTTTACCCTCAACTACACCACCTGTTGGAAAGTCTGGTCCTTTTATTATTTCTAGTATAGTATCAAGTCTGCAGTTAGGACTATCAATTCTTTTTATAGTCGCATCTATCACTTCAGCTAAATTATGTGGTGGAATGTTTGTTGCATAACCTGCACTTATTCCAGTAGATCCATTAACTAAAAGTGCTGGAAAATGTGCTGGTAAAACAGTGGGCTCTAAGTCTTCATCACTATAGTTAAGCGTCATTTTAACAGCATCTTTATTTATATCTGATAGCATTACATTTGCTATTTTAGAAAGTCTTGCCTCAGTATAACGACTTGCTGCTGGACCATCTCCATCAATTGAACCATTATTTCCGTGTATTTCTACAAGTGGTTCACGCATTTTCCATCTTTGACTAAGCCTTACTAACGCATCATATATAGAACTATCTCCATGTGGGTGATAATGCCCCATAATGTCTCCAACCGCTTTAGCACTTTTTCTAAAAGGTTTATCATATGTGTTATGACTTTCATACATACTCCAAAGTATTCTTCTTTGAACTGGCTTTAAACCATCTCTAACATCTGGTAAAGCACGGTCTTGTATAATACTTTTTGCATATCTTCCAAACCTATCTCCCATTATTTCTTCTAGAGTGTAATCATATATTTTTTCTACAATGTTTTCTTCAATTTTCTTTTTTGCCATAATTACCTCCTAAAATCATCTTCTAGAGTAAAGTCAACATTCTCATTTATCCAGTCTTTTCTAGGTTCAACTTTATCTCCCATTAACACACTTACTCTTTTTTCAGCAAGCATCGCATCTTCTATATTAACCTTTATTAAACTTCTATGTCTTGGATCCATAGTTGTCTCAAATAACTCTTCAGCATCCATTTCTCCTAGTCCCTTAAATCTATTTATTTTGTAAGCACCTTTAATTTCTTTTCTCTTAATAGCAAGTTCTTCATCAGTTTGAATATACTCCTTTGTTTTATTATATTCAATACTATAAAGTGGTGGATTTGCAATATATAGCATGCCATTTTCTATTAACCCTTTCATAAATCTATAGAAGAAAGTTATTAGTAGTATTTGAATGTGTGCCCCATCATCATCAGCATCTGTCATAATTATAACTTTTCCATAATTACTATCTTTAGGATTAAAGTCACTTCCAATACCCGCACCTATTGTTTGAATAATTTGATTAATTTCTTCATTTCCATTTATATCATTAGTACTTGCTTTTTCACAGTTTAAAACCTTACCTCTTAAAGGTAAAATAGCCTGTGTTTCACGATTTCTTCCTGTTTTAGCACTACCTCCAGCTGAGTCTCCTTCTACTAAGAATAATTCATTCTTAGAGGGATCCTTTCCTGCTGCTTTAGTAAGTTTACCATTAAGTATTTTATTTTTATCACTTTTAGTTTTACCACTTCTTGCTTCTTCTCTAGCTTTTCTAGCAGCTTCACGTGCAACTTTACTTTTAAGTGCTTTATCCATTATTAAAGAAGCAACACTTTTATTTTCTTCTAAATAATAACTAAATTTTTCATAAACAATACTTTCAACTACAGCTTTAGCTTGAGGTGTACCTAGTTTTCCTTTAGTTTGTCCTTCAAACTGTAACATATTTTCAGGAATATTAACACTTATTACTGCAGTTAAGCCTTCTCTAGTATCACTTCCTTCTAAAGTAGTACTCTTTCCCTTTAATAAATTATTATTTTTAATATACTCGTTAAACACTTTAGTAACAGCTGTTTTAAAACCAACTTCATGAGTTCCTCCATCAATTGTTTTAACATTGTTAACAAATGATATGATATTTTCACTATATGAGTCAGTATAACACATTGCAATTTTAACATCTATTCCATTTTTAGTCCCTTCCATATCAATTACTTTATGTAAAGGTGTTTTGTTTTCATTAATATATTCAACAAAACTAACTAGTCCATTTTCATAATGAAAGTTCACATGTTTATCTTCATTTTCATCATTTATTTCAATAGTTAAATTATTTATTAAAAAAGCACTTTCTTGCATTCTTTCTTCAATAGTACTAAAACTAAATTTAACTGTATCAAATATTTCAGGGTCTGGCCAAAATTCTACCTTTGTACCAGTTTTTCTAGTTGTACCTATTTTTTTTAATGGTACATCTACATGTCCACCATTTTTAAAACTAATTTCACTTATACTACCATCTCTACAAATAGTAACTACCATCTTTTTAGATAATGCGTTTACAACACTTGCACCAACTCCATGTAAGCCACCACTTACTTTGTACCCATCAGTTTCAAATTTACCCCCAGCATGTAAAACTGTATAAATTACTTCAGGTGTACTTTTTCCACTTTCATGCATTCCACATGGTACACCACGACCTTCATCTTCAACAATAACACTACCAGTTTTAGTTAGAGTTACTTTAATTAAATTACCATATCCGTTTATTGCTTCATCTACTGCATTATCAACAATTTCCCAAACTAAATGATGTAATCCTCTTTTATCAGTAGAGCCTATATACATACCAGGACGCTTTCTAACTGCTTCCAAGCCTTCTAATATTTTTATGCTTTTATCATCATAAGCCATTCTTTCACTTCCTAACATAATGTGTAAATATATACACTGTCTTTACTTTTCTTACCATTTAATCATATCACAAGATTTTACTTTTTGCAAAGCCTTACAAATAAAAAAGATAATATTTTAATTATCTCTTTCTTTTCAGTATTTAATTTTATACTATTTAGCAACCTGTCTCTGTTTCTTTTATTGTATATGGATTAGTTGCTGAGCCATCTCCTGTACTATATAAAGTGCAAGATTTCAGAGAGATGGCAGGGCGCACGAGATAGGCGTTGTCCACATAATCGCCACTCAAGCCCAAATCGGCGGTAACCCAGTCCCAAACGACCGAGCCAGACCCACTCCAGTGAGTAGGCGACAAGGACCACCAATAAGTTGATACTTCAGTTCCTACACTATTACTTTGAAACCATGCATATGGAGTGTTCATTTTTGTATATGCAACTCCTCCAGCAAACACTATTTCATCTGCTGTCATTAACGATATTGGATAATCTAATTTTGCACTTGTATTATCTACGCTGAATGCATCTCTTATGTCTGTGCAATTATATGATGGATTTGCTTTTGCTCCTTTTGTATCATAATCCATTCTATAGTATGATGCGAAGTTGAACTTTGAACTTGTACTATATGTTTGGCCTGTTCCTAAACTTCTATCATTACAATATACTGCACTTGTACTTAAGTATTTTGTATAGTTTATTAAGTTATCTTTATACCATGTATCTATGTGTGTTTTAATATTACTATCTGTTGTATTGTTTCTTATTGTATCAAGCGATGTATCTTCTCCATATTTATATCCTACATATTTTGGACTTTTGTCTGGATTATTAAATGTACTTGATACTATATAACTATATGTTGTATCTGGACTAGTTCCTACATAAAGTAATCTAATACTTCCGTCATGATTTGTTCTTATTATTCTCCAGTATAGGTTTGCAAACTTTACCCAGTTATTTGTTGTATTTCCAGCATAATAATATACTTCTTTTGGTGAGTCTGTTATTCCTGTAATACTTTCAGTTGAAGTAAATAATGTTCCTGTTGTAGTTGCAGTTAAAGGTGTTGCAAAGTCATTTGTTCCATTATTATTGTTACTTCTTGTACTTCTTGTTATATTATCACCCATTATTTGATAACCTAAAGTGCCTTTTTCATATCCCGCGTATATCGCAGTATCTATTGTACCTTCAGTAATAAATAACTTTCCACTTAATGTCTTACCCATATCGTCACTTTGGTCTACACTTTCATCGTTTGCATACTTAAATTCAACTGTATAGCTTTGTGTTACTCCTACTGGAATACTAACACTATAAGCTAGTATTGTATCTTTAGGTGCACTTGACTTTGGTACATCTTTAAACTCAGTCATATTATATCCATTATTTGTACTAGTTATTTTATATTGCAAGTATCCATTAGTTACAAATGTGTTAACTAGATCTTGTATAACTATATTATATTTGTAAGTTTCATTACTCTTATTTTCTATAGTAAATGTTTTAGTTACATTCCACTTACCTGGTTCTATACTAGTACCACTTATACTTCCATCACTATCAGTAAATATTATTTTCAAGTCAGCACTGTTGATGGTAACATTTTTCCCCTTTCCTATTATTTGAGCTGTAAAATATGCTAGTGTTACACTTAGTACTACTACTAGTAAACTAGCAACTACCAATATTGTTTGTTTTTTCTGCATAAACTTTTCCTCCTTTTATTACATAACAAAAAATAAGTAGAATCATTCTATCCATTTATTCATGAAAAAAATTTACTTCTTTTAAGTTAGGTAGAAGATAGTAGTTCTTGTTTGTACTTTATTTTGTACTGTAGGTGAAGATATATAACTTAATTTTTTTACATAATTATTAGTCATATTTTGTGTCCTCCTTCTACCTTAAACTAATAAAAGTATAACAAAAAATGCACTCTAATACAAGTACATTTTAGAAAATAATTAATAATTTATAAAATTCAAGTAAATAAGTAATAATAGTACCCATTAGTAAGAAAGGTCCAAAAGGAATAATCTCTTCTTTACTTTTCTTTAGAAATAATAAATTAACAAAGATTGCAAGAACTGAAGAAATAAATAAACAAATTAATGTATTAAATACTTGAAGAGTTAAACCTATTAGAAAAGATAATTTTATATCTCCATCTCCTAAAGTCTCTTTTTTATATATTTTACTAGTTACTATCTTTAATAATAACATCATTAAAAACATAAGTATTCCAGACAATAAAGATTTAGATGCATAACTAACTCCATCAAAATACATATATACTAATAAAATTATTAAAGAACTTATTACTATTACTCTATCACTTATATAAAAATATTCTAAGTCAGTCACAAGAGTAATCATAAGTGTACTTACTAATACTATCAATATAATAAAATCTTTAGTAAACCCAAAAAATATATAACTACCTAAAAAACACAAAGCAGTTAATAGTTCAATTAAAAAGTATCTTATACTTATCTTTTCTTTACAATAAGCACATTTTCCTCCTAAAAACAAATATGATAAAAGAGGAATATTCATATACCATTTTAAACTATTTTTACATTTTGGACAAAAACTTCCAGGACTAACAGTACTAATTTTATTAGGTATCCTATAACCTATACAAGCATAGAAGCTTCCCAAAGAAGCCCCTAATACAAATATAATAATCTTTATAAATAATTCCATAAATCCCCCTACAAAATATTTTGACCCATATCATACATTGGTACTAATATAGCAACCATTATTCCACCAACCATAACAGCAAGTACAACCATTAAAATTGGTTCAACTAGCGCTTTTAATGAAGTAGCAAGTGCTTTTTGTTCTCTTTGATAATAATCGCTTACCTTCTCAAGCATTGTTCCTAGTTCCCCAGTAGATTCACCAGTTGTAATCATATAATAAGCCAAAGATGGAACAGCCCAGTTATCTTTAAATGATAAACTCATTTTATCACCTCTTAACAAGTTACTTATTGTATCATACATTATCATTTTATAAAATTCATTATTAGTTATTTTACTAAGTATATCTATACTATCAGTTAAAAGTATATTATTTTTATTTAACATAGCAAATGTTTTACTAAATAAATGTATCTCATTATATATAATTAACTTACCAATAACAGGTAAATGCATAAGTATATATTGAATAATCAATCTAAATGCTTTTAATTTCTTATATAATATTCTAAAAACAAATACAGCACTAATTAGAAGTAGTAAAACCCAAAGTCCTTTTGAATTCAAGAAAGCAGATAAGTCAAGCAAGAACTGAGTATAAGGATTCATTTTTGCATTTAAAGATAAATAAATATCAGCAAATTTAGGAACTATATAAACAAGTAAGAACACAAGTACAATAGTTGCAAAAACAAGTATTACAATTGGATAAGTAAGTGCACTTATCATTTGTTTCTTAGTTGCTTCTCTTTCATTATAATATTCACTCATATCATCTAAAGTACTCTCTAAGTCTCCTACTAACTCAGCAGCCTTTATCAAATTAATTAATAAAGGTGGAAAAACTGGACCTTGTTTTCTTAATGCCTCACTAAAACTCTCACCCATAGATAACTCATAAATTATTGAATCATAAGTTTTCTTATATTTCTTTCTCTTATCTTGTTCAGCAAGAATTTTAACCGCATCAGTAAGCGGAATACCTGCTTTTAAATAGGTTGCAAGTTGTGCAAGCCAAAAAACTAAATCCTTATTTTTCATTTTCTTTTCTAATAACTTAGATTCACCATGCGTAAAATTAATCCATTTATTAGTTTTTATTTGATATACAGTATACCCTGCATCAAGTAAATATGAGTGTACATCTAGTTTAGATTGTGCAGCAAAATATCCTTTAATTAACTTTCCTTCATGATTTCTAGCCAAATATTGATAAGTCTGTTTCTCTTCACTTCTTTCAGCATCTTTACCAGTTGTATCAATAAGTAAAACTTCTAATTCTCTTTCTTTCTTATTTCTATAGTGTTTTACTACAGACATATTATTAAACTTATTAACAAAATAATCTTCTATTTTTTTAGGAGTCTCTTTAAGAATATTACTACTCTTTTCTTTACTTCTTTTTAACTTCTTAATAATTAAATCTAAATACTTACTAATTTTATCATAAATAAATAAAGGTACAGTATAAAATACTATTCTAAGTACTTTAAATAACCCATTAAATATTGCTTTTAACAAAATATAAAATTCTTTAAGAACATACTTATAAACTAAATATCCTAATTTATAAGTAAACTTACCAACATACTGAGTTACATAGAATATAGCATACCCAATATACGTCAAAATAGTCATTATATTAGTAATTAAAAAATCAAATATTTTAAACAAACCAAATCCAGCATATTTAAATGTTTTAAATAATTCTTTCCCGATCTTAGCGAAATTAGATAATATAGACGTTTTATGAACATTTTGATTAGTTTTCTTTTTCTTCATACTATCCCTCCACTACTCTTTACTATAAACAAGTATAACATAATTTTAAACTTATTTAAAGATTAAAATTAAATTTTTATTGAAATTTACAAAACCATATGGTAAAATACATTACAAATTGGGGAGTGGTTTTATGGCTACAGAGTTTGGAATTATCTTAAATACTAAAAAAGAACAAAATTTTATTAAAATAAATGTAGAAAACATATTTTTTGCTGAAAATAAGGTTATTAAAACAGGTGAATATAAAAATTTTGAATATACTAAATTGCCTAAAAGGTACGTATACTATGAAAATTATAATGTACCTTGTTATATATACAAAAATGGAAATAAAATAATAATTAATAAGAAATTTGATTATAATTTAGGAATAGATGCCAACATAGATGTTCTAGCTAAAACGTGTCTTGTATTTCTTAAATGTTATTTGGTTCTTGATAACGAATATAATTATTCATTATCACTTTCTAAAACCATAACTTTATCAAATGATGAAGAACACCAGGCATATGAATATTATGAAGACTGGATATTATCACAATTTAAGGAATATGAATTATTAAATAATAAAGAATTAATTAATGAAGAAATTAAAAATGAACAAATAAATAAAAATATAGATGTTTTAAATATAATTAATATTTTAAAAGAAAAGATTAAAGGTCAAAACGAAGCAATATATACTCTTGTACCAAATATTGTTTTAAATCAAAAACTAGTTACAAGTAATAACATAGATTTAATAAAAACAAGTAAAAATAATATATTAATTGATGGTAGTACGGGTACAGGAAAAACCCTTTTAACAACTGAAATAGGAAAACTTCTTAACGTTCCATATATAGTTAGAAGTTCAACAAACTATAGTGGTGTCGGTTATGTCGGCGAAGATTTAAAGTCTCTTTTAGTAGACTTACTAAGAATTACGAACGGAGATCTTGAAAAAGCAAAAAGAGGAATTATATGTTTAGATGAAATAGACAAACTTGCAGATACAACTTTAGAAATAAGAAAAGGTATTAGTCAAGAACTTCTAACATGGATAACAGGCACTAATATTAAAGTAGTTTATAATAAAAAAGAATACAATTTTGATACTAGCTTGCTTACATTTATATTTATGGGTGCTTTTTCTAAAATGAGAACAAAAAAGAAAAATAATTCTATAGGCTTTAAAAGTGATATACCAAAAGAAGAATACTTAACAAAAGACTATGTAAGTTTTGGAATGAATCCAGAGTTCATGGGAAGAATGAGTACTATTGTAACATTAAGAGACTTAGAATTAAAAGATTATAGTGATATATTAGTTAATTCCTCAATTAGTCCATTAAAAGCACTTATAGACATAGGAAATTTATATGATGTAGAAATAACTTACACTGAAGAATTTATTGACTCAGTAACAAATAATGCACTAAATAATGCTATTGGAGCAAGAGGTCTTCAAAGAGAAATTAATAAAGTAAGAAGTAAAATACTAATACCTATAATGACTAATCAAGTTAAAAGTATTACTTTAACAAGTGAGATGTTAAACGATAATTATATATTTGAAAAAGAAAAGACTTTAGAACTAAATCTATAAGTCTTTTCTATTTATAAAGTAACTCTTTTAATTTTTTATCTTTATTTTTAACATAAAACTCTCTATCAGTTAAAAGAACAATTATATCTATAAAAGGTAAAAGTTCTTTCTTATTAAGTTTTTGATACTTTATTTGCTTAATACTCTTTTTCTTATAATCACACAAAGTTAAAACATCTAAACAAATCATAATGCCTACTAAAATATAATTTATTCCTAAATTATTATGTATAATAAAATTTGCAAACTTATTTGGTAAATAATTTATATAAATATCACTTCCTAAAAGTAAATACATAACTATTATAGAAATATCTTGTAAAATTGTTTTTGCTCTTCCTAAACTACTAGTTTTAATATTCTTGTTATCTTTAAAACTAAGTGTATTAATTACAAATATTGTAAATTCTAAAAATAATACTATTAGAATAACTGGATAATAATATGTGAGAAGTCCAAGTAAAACAAAAGCAAAAAGTTTATCACTCACAGCATCCATTAATCCTCCCAAAAACGTTTCAACTTTTAATTTTCTAGAAAGAAATCCATCTAACATATCAGTTAAAAATAATATTAGTATCAATAAGCCAAGAGATTTAACTCCATACTTAAAATAGATTATAGGTATTAATATAGAACCTATAAATCTACTAAAAGTTATCAAATTAACAAGCACTAGTTTTAAATAATATATCTTTTTCATAACTAAATTATAACAAATATTTACTTTTATGTAAACACTATCTAAAACTATAATACTTTGTTTTATTTTCTAAAGTGTACCCTTTACTACTTGCTAGTTCACTAACAGTTGTAACGGTATATCCCATTGCTTTTAATTCAGGTAAGACTTTCTTTAAAGCCTCCAAACTCGTTATATACACATCATGCATTAAAACAATACTACCATCTTTAATATTATTAATAATATTTTTATAAACTATTTCTTCATCTTTATATAGCCAGTCATACGAATCAATATCCCACATAATAATAGGATAATTTATTCTATCTAGTATATTCTTTTCTAAGTTACCATATGGTGGTCTAAATAATTTAATAGATTCTTTAGTTATTTCATTAAAAATAATACTTGTACTATTAACTTCACTATCAATTTCCTTATCACCTAAAATATTTAAATTCTTATGACTATATGAGTGAGAAGCCACCTCCATTCCATTATTTAACAAATACTCTACTACACCTTGATTATATTTTATTCTATTTCCTAGTTCAAAAAAAGTAGCCTTAAATCCATACTCCTTTAAAGTATTTACAAAGTCTTTTGTATATATGCTTGGTCCATCATCAAATGTAAAAGCAACCATTTTTTTATTAATAAATTCACTATTTGTTTCTATAGTATCATTTAATACTATATATACTTCATACTTAGTATTAACACATCCAAAATAAATAAAAATATTATCTTCACAAATTTTTAAATATGTACTATTAAACTTATCATTTAGTATACTTTCATAAATAGTATTACTATATTTATTCCTAACTTTATTAAGTATTAAATCATTTAACAAATCATAATTAATTATCTCATTATTATTAATTAACTCTCTTTTTCTAATATTATAGTTAATACTCTTATAATAATAATTTTTATTTTTCTTAAGACAAATAAACACATTAACTAAATCATTAATCTGATAAACACTATATTGAATAGAATATTCCCCTTTAAAATTATTAAAAAAATTCTTTATTTCTTTATTAATTACTTTATTATTAAAATATGGATATTCTATTTTATTGTAACTTTTAATTTCATAACTAATACTTTCTATTTCTTCTTGAAACATAAATCTTTTAATTATAATTATTATTAAAAATAATGTAATAATACCAATTATATAACACATAATTTTCTTCATACCAAATTATATGAAAAAAAGTTACTTCTTAGTAACCTTCTTCTTTGTAGTTTTATCAATTTTTAATAAATCTCTTATTTCACTTAATAACATAACTTCTTCACTAGGTGTTTTAATTTTTTCTTTATTTTCATTCTTTTCTTGTTTCTTCTTAAATCTATTAATTATCTTAATAACTGTAAACAAACAAAATGCTACAATTAAGAAATCTACTACATTCTGTAAGAAACTTCCATACATTATTTTAGCATTACCTACTTTAATACTTAGATTAGTAAAGTCGTGTCCACCAATTATTATGCCTATTAAAGGCATCATTACATCATTTACTAAACTAGATACTATTTTAGAAAATGCTCCACCTATAATAACACCAACAGCCATATCAAGTACATTACCTTTACTAATAAACTCTTTAAACTCACTAATAAACTTCTTCATTACTCACATGTAAATCCAGTTTTTGGACCCTCCTTTTTTTACTCTCCTCATTTTCTAATAACATTGTATCAAAAAAAATTAATCAGGTAAAGTGTTTTCTAAAAAATATGATTATTAAAACATTTTTTATTTCTAGCAATATATTTGTCATAATCAAACTCAAATTTCTTATCAAATAATTCTGAAATATAATATCTAGGTATTTTAAAAACCATATTCTTGTTCTGTTGTCTACCAATTCTTTCTCCACTTCTTGCCACTCTTCCACATAGATTAATAGATATTTTCCCATCTTCTAGTAAACACAAGAATTTTTCAAAAGATTTAATTCTATAAATTGAAATTTTATAATACCTAAAAAACAGATTTCCATATTCTTTCTTTTTACTAGCACAAACAAAACACAAATTTGTAAGTTTTGCTAAAATTCTTTTTTTTAATGAATAAAAATTAACATATGATATCTTTTCAATTATGTTTTTATTCTTGTCATATATAAGTAAATATATTTTTTTATCTTTTCTATTTACATCAAATTGAAAATAGTTTTCATAAATTAAAGTCATCTTATTTGCATATACATTTCCTTGTAATAAATATTTACTTTTAAACTCACTATCAGGTTTTCCATAAGTCAAAAGCAATCTTCTCATTTCAAAATCTGTGGGTCCATCAAATGATTTTGCAAATAAAGAGATTGGAAATCTGCTAAATCTAGTTTTGCATTTAATTTCTATATTTTTATAGTCTGGCAAAAATGAACTATCAGGACTCTTTCCTAGTTCATCTTCAAAAGTGAGACCAACAGAATTATCACTATTATTTATACCCTTTATATATCCTTTTTCTGCAATTTTTAAAAATTTAGTAATTAATTTCTTTTCTATTTTTTCCATATTTATTCTATTATATGTCTTTTATGAATTGATAAAAATAGTAAGGATACTATATATAATATCATTTTTTAATTAATATTTCTAGTATTTTTTAACATTTATTTATTATTTATAATATAAAACTATAAATTATTAACTCTCGCATTTTTTAATATTTTATTGGCATTACAATGTTTATGAAAAATCTTCAGTTGGTTATTTATAGTAAAGAGTATATATTTATTAAAACAAACTTTTTTGTAAGCTTTAAAAGGGCGGCCACCAAAAAAAAGAACTCCAAAGAGTTCTGATTTTTTTCTTGGTGCGCGCGAAGGGACTTGAACCCCCATGGATTACTCCGCTAGATCCTAAGTCTAGTGCGTCTGCCAATTTCGCCACGCGCGCGCACTGGTGGACCCTGCAGGACTCGAACCTGCGACCGCCCGGTTATGAGCCGGATGCTCTAACCAACTGAGCTAAGGGTCCAACGACTACTTAATCATACAATAAAATTTTAAAAAATGCAAGTACTTTTTAACAAAAAGTATAGAAAAATAAAAAAAGAGGAATTATTTATCCTCTAATCTACTTAATAAATCAATTTTAAACATTTCTTTTTGAGCATTTGCTTTAGAAATCATAATACCCTTATAAGCAGTTAACTCAGATTTATGTCCATCCATTAAAATATCTTTTGGTTCAAGTCCAGTTAACATAACAACGTTTTGATCTTTATAAACAGTATAACTTAACTTAACTTTACCATACACTTTAACAAATAAATTATCTGTAGGTAATTGTAATTCATAATTTTCAGTTTGATCATGTTTATTAATTCCAACTAATTCTCCTAAAAATTCACCTTTTCTTAAACTTGGATAAAAATCAAACATCAATTTCTTATAAGCCATCATGTTATATTTTTTTAAACTTCTTTCTAATTTTTTAAAATTATTTTCATCTAAATAATCTAATAAATATCTACCTTTCATTTTTTACTACCCCCATTTACTGATATAATTATACCAAATTAAATACATTTTGTCAACACTTTTGTATCATTTTAAATACAACTAGATATTAAACATTATATTACCTTAACCAAATGCTATTAAACCATATTTAGTACATTTAATAAATATAAATGGTTAACCTCTGTTAACCACTATACCTTCCTCTATCTCATTATACTTTAGTCTTTCAGTATTTATAAGTCCATTAAGTTCAATAATTCTCTTTTTAATACCTCTAATTTCTTCTGCACTCTTTGCTCTTTTCAAACTTTTATTTAAAAGTTGCTTTTCTCTAACATACTCATTTATTTTACTATCAATATCTCTTAAATTCATAACTAGCTCCTATTTCTTTTGCTTTCACCAATTAAACTTATAGGCATACAAAGTTCTTTTATTCTTTCAATTATTCTCCTAGCCTTTATTTTATCAATACTACTACTAGTTTCACTTAAATGTTGTTCAAGTTCATCTAATGAGAAATTAGAAGTAAAGAATGTAGTTTTCTTGTTATCCATTCTACTTTGAAGTAAACTACCAAGTACCTCATCTCTTGCCCAAGGTGTATTATTTTCAGCACCAATATCATCAATTAAAAGTACATCACACATCTCAAGTTCATTATACATTTGTTCAAAAGACTCATTTTTACTATTAAAAGAATCCTTAAGTCTCTTAAGTAAATTTGGATAATAAACACTCACACATTTATAATTTTTTCTACTAAGTTCATTAAGCACAGCATTCATTATATAACTTTTACCACTTCCAAACGAACCATTCAAATATATACCCTTTTTATTTTTAGGATCACTCATAAATTCCTTGACATATTTAAGAAGTGTAGTTCTAGCATTATCATCTATATAAATATCTTTCATTCTAGCTTCCTTTAACTTAGAAGAAGTTTCATAATAAACAACATTACTTTTATATTTATCATGTTCTTTTTTATATTTACAAGGAGTATAAGAAAAAATAAGAGCATCACCCTTTTTTGAAGGAAAATTAACATACCCACATACATCATTCAAACAAGTTTTCAAATTCTTACAATTTTTACAATTCTTAAGTTCTCTAACTGTACTTTCTAACTTAGTTGTATATTTAACAATTTCTTCTTTTGGCATATCTAATCTATAAACTAAATTAGCAAATTCCTTATCTTCCATTGCAATATTAAAATTCTTCAAATTCAAGCTTTTAACATCATTACTAATTTTAAAAAGATTATTTATATTATTCATACATACTCCTTCAAAAAGTCTTCTAATTCCTCTTTAGTTTCACTACTAAGTTCTTCTTTTTCTAAATTTTTATTAAACCAGTCAGGTGTAGTTTCCTCTTTCTTAGTCTTAACCGGTTTTATTTTCTTAAATTTCTTATGGCTTTTTTCTGCATATTCCATAGCCTCTTTAGCAGTTTCCAAATTAGCCCTTTTCCACTCACCAGCGACTACTTCTACATAGCTTTTAACTAGTCTATTATTTTGAGTTTTTAAAATATAATCAATAAGAACATTACATACTGCAGGATTAAACTTCAAATCCACAATAAGCATTTCAAGTATTTTCATATCTCTTTCAGTAGGTCTAACACCTTTATATTTACTCTTTAAAAAATCATAAGGCTTAGTCGTTTCAAACACTTTAATAATTCTCCCCTTTAAAGAGTTATCTCCCACTGGACTTCTTAAATAATCAGGCTGACTTTTAAATATTAAACTAGGTAACCTTCCATCATGATTAAATTCATAATATTTTCTAACATTAGTTTTAAGTTCTTCCCTATCAATTAAACCTTTTTCATTTATTGAAATTTTAATAATATCCCCCATTTTAAGTGGATCAAGTTCATACAAAAAAGCTAAATTTGTAATAAGTTCTTTAATAGATTTAGTTAATGCTTTTTCATTTAAAAAGTTTTTAGGTATCCCACTTAACAAAGCATCAAAATCAAACATCATATCATATTCAAGATTTCTTTTAACTTTACAAGCTATCTCGTCATCATTAGTAAGCTCAAGATTTGTATAACTTCTACTTTTAAATGTCATATCAAAAGGACTAGTTATATCTTTATAGCCAGACAAGTTTAAAGAAGGAATTTTGAAATAAGATTTAATTCTTAAATATTCTTCTTTTCCAACATTATTATATAAAACCATATTAAATATTGGATGATTAAAAAATTCACTTACACTTAAAGGACTAAATAATTCATACACATATGAGTTAACACTGCCTTCTTTAACATAAGTTTTAACAAGCCCCACACCTTCTAACTTAATTCTAGCCTCTTTAATATTGTCTAATGTATCACCTAAATTAGTCATTAAATGATGATGAGTTAATTCTGTACTAACATAATTATTAGCCTTAAGTTCATTATAAAGTGTATTATAAAGTGTTATACTAGTATTACCTATTATAGGCATATAAAGCATATTTAAAACAAGTTTATCACTTTCATTTAATAAACTTTTATTAACAACTTGATATATATCTGCAGGTAACAAAGTAACACTATTCATAATAACCACCATATGTATATTTTATATTAAAGAAGTAAATAAAACAAGTGATTTTTAACTTATTTTTTAATTAATTATAAAGTGTATTTTTATAAATACAAAAGAGAAAAATTTAATTAATTTTAAATCTTTCTCTTAAAATCAGCTATTTGTTTAATTCAGTAAACATCTTATCTTTTAAATTATCAGCAACTCTAAATATAGACCATTTATAATATGAATAATTTATTCATTTCGAAGAACAGCTTGTGCCACCGTCTTTATAGGGGATAGATTTCTACTACCAACTTTCAATAGTATATACCGCAATCAATAAAGGTAATAGATTAAATCCCAATCATTATAAATTGTTTTAAAGATACAATTTGATTAGTTCAAACTACTTTGTTCTAGGCGTTAATTCATTTTTTATATTTTCATATTCTTTTTCAGAAGGATCGTCATCTATCATTAGACAGATATCACCATATGTTAATTCCATTCCTTTGCTAATAGACATTTTTACCAATTCGATGATTGCTCTATCTCTAATTTCTCTTTCTAATTTTTGATCAACATCTGGAACCATTGGTATTACTTCAGTTAGAAAATTATTGTTCATTTTATTTGTAACTTTATTTATATATTCATCATATCTTTTACTCATATTATTGTCCTCCTCATCAAATACATTATACCATATTTTTATAAATTAATATATATAAAATTTAAAAGGACTAGATTTTTCTAGGATTTTTGGTTATAAATTTTAATTAATTATTTATCCCCGTTATTGATTGCGGCTTGCGCAGCACTAAGCCTTGCTATTGGAACACGGTATGGACTGCAAGAAACATAGTCTAAGCCAACATTATGACAAAACTCTACGCTTGCTGGATCTCCTCCATGCTCTCCACATATTCCTAAATGTATGTTAGGATTTGCCTCTCTTCCCAAAGTACTAGCCATCTTAACAAGTTTTCCAACACCTTTTTGGTCTAGTTTAGCAAACGGATCATTCTCATAAATCTTTTTATCATAATAGTCAGTTAAGAATTTACCTGCATCATCTCTTGAAAAACCAAATGTCATTTGAGTTAAATCATTAGTACCAAAACTGAAGAAATCTGCTTCTTTTGCTATCTCATCTGCAGTTAAGGCAGCACGTGGAATTTCTATCATTGTACCAACATGATAAATCATATCTATATTAGCATTTTTAATAATCTCGTCTGCTGTTTTAGTTACTATATTTTTAACATATTTTAATTCTTTAACTTCTCCAACTAAAGGTATCATTATTTCAGGAGTTATCATTTTACCAGTTCTCTTACTAACTTCAATTGCAGCTTTTATAACAGCTTTAGTTTGCATTTCAGCTATTTCAGGGAACGTAACAGCAAGACGGCAACCACGGTGTCCCATCATTGGGTTAAATTCATGAAGTGAAGCAATAATATTTTTAACTTGTTCAACACTTTTTCCTTGAGTATCAGCAAGAAGTTTAATATCTTCTTCTGTAGTAGGCACAAATTCATGTAGTGGTGGGTCTAAGTATCTAATTGTAACACTATAACCTTCCATTGCTTCATAAAGTGCTTCAAAGTCTTTTTGTTGCATTGGTTCAATTTTAGCCAAAGCAGATTTTCTTTCTTCTACAGTATCAGAGACTATCATTTCTCTAATTGCAGCGATTCTATCTTTTTCAAAAAACATGTGTTCAGTTCGGCAAAGTCCTATTCCTTCTGCACCAAGTTCTCTTGCTTTTAATGCATCTTTTGGTGTATCAGCATTAGTTCTTACTCCAAGACGTCTATACTTATCAGCCCAAGCCATAATACGACCAAACTCTCCAGTAATAGTTGCATCTACCTTATTAATAAGTCCTTTATAAATCTTACCAGTAGAACCATCTATTGAAATTTCATCTCCTTCATGGAAAGTATAACCACCTAATGTGAAGACTTTGTTTTCTTCATCCATCACAATACTAGAGCATCCGCTTACACAGCATGAGCCCATTCCACGAGCCACTACTGCAGCGTGAGAAGTCATTCCACCTCTTACAGTTAGAATTCCTTCACTTGATTTCATTCCTTCTATATCTTCAGGAGATGTTTCTAATCTTACAAGCACTACTTTTTCTCCACTTTCATGCATTTTTTTAGCATCGTTTGCAGTAAATACAACTTTTCCACTAGCAGCCCCTGGTGATGCAGCTAAACCTTTTCCTATTTCTATAGAATTCTTTAACTCAGCTGGATCAAATGTTGGGTGAAGTAAAGTATCTAAGTTTCTTGGATCTATCATTAAAACAGCTTCCTTATCTGTAATTTTTCCTTCATCTGCTAAATCACATGCAATTTTTAATGCAGCCCTAGCAGTTCTTTTACCATTTCTAGTTTGTAACATATATAAATGTTTATCTTCTATAGTAAACTCCATATCTTGCATATCATGATAATGGTTTTCTAGTTTTTCACAAATACCAACAAATTCTTCATATACTTCTGGCATTACGTCTTTTAAGTGACTAATAGGTTCAGGTGTACGAACTCCTGCTACTACATCTTCTCCTTGAGCATTCATTAAAAATTCTCCCATTAAATGCTTTTCACCAGTTGCTGGGTCTCTTGTAAACGCAACACCTGTACCAGAAGTTTCTCCCATATTACCGAATGCCATCATTTGAACATTTACAGCAGTTCCCCAAGAATATGGTATATCATTATCTCTTCTATACACATTTGCTCTTGGATTATCCCAACTACGGAATACTGCTTTTACTGCACCCATTAATTGCTCTACTGGATCTGTTGGGAAGTCACTTCCTACTTTGCTTTTATATTCAGCTTTAAACATATTAGCAAGTTCTTTTAAATCCTCACTAGTTAACTCAGTATCTAGTTTAACACCTTTACTCTCCTTCATTTTATCTATTAATACTTCAAAGTATTTCTTTCCAACTTCCATTACAACATCAGAATACATTTGAATAAATCTTCTATATGAGTCCCATGCCCATCTAGCGTTTCCACTTTTTTCTGCTAAAGTTTCTACAACACTTTCATTTAGTCCTAAATTTAGTATTGTGTCCATCATACCAGGCATACTTGCTCTTGCACCACTTCTAACACTAACTAAAAGTGGGTTTGTTGTACTACCAAAACTTTTTCCAGTAATACTTTCCAATTTTTTAATGTTTTCTAGTATTTCACTTGCTATTTCTTTACTTATAACTTCTCCATCTTCATAATATTTTGTACAAGCTTTAGTTGTTATAGTAAAACCTTGTGGAACAGGTAAACCTAGTTTAGTCATTTCTGCTAAGTTCGCACCTTTTCCTCCAAGTAAATTTTTCATATCTTTATTTCCTTCACTAAACAAATAAACATATTTCATAAGTTAATTCCATCCTTTCATTTTTCTTACTTTCTTTAAGTAACATTCTCCACACAAGCTCTCATATTCTACATCCCCATCAATTGCAACTTGTCCACCTTCTAAAGTAAACTCTCCATTTACTATTCTTGCATTAAATCTAGCCCTTTTACCACATCTACATATAGTATAAAGTTCCTCTATCTCATCAGCAAGTTCAAAAAGTCTTTTACTTCCTGGAAACAAATTAGTTCTAAAGTCACATCTTAAACCAAAACATATTACTGGAATATTTTTAATTTTTGCAAATACAAAAAGTTCATCAACTTGACTTTCAGTTAAAAACTGTGCTTCATCAACTAATACACAACTAACAAAGTTATCAATAGCAAAATTTAAGTACCCTTTTAATGACTCATCAGGACTAACTAAATAATCAACTTTTCTTTCTACTCCAATTCTACTAGACACTCTGTTTTCAGCCTTAGTATCTATGCTTGGCTTAATTAAAACCACTTTCATTCCTCTTTCTTCATAATTATGTGCAACTTGTAGTAAACTAGTTGTTTTCCCACAGTTCATCGCACCATATCTAAAATACAATTTACTCATTTAAACCTCCCTCTAGGGTGACTCTTAAAATATACATCTTTTAATCTTTCACTAGTGACATGAGTATATACTTCAGTTGTATTAATATTCTTATGTCCAAGAAGTTCTTGTACACTTCTTAAATCACACCCATTATCAAGTAAATGTGTTGCAAAGGTATGTCTTAAAGTATGTGGACTTACCTTAGTTTTAACTTCGGTCTCACTAACAATTTTATCAATTATTTTTGCAATACCCCTAGTAGTAATATTATTACCATTTTTATTAAGAAACAAGTACTCACTTTCCTTACCATTTAAAAGTTTTTTTCTTAAACCATGCATATATTTAAAAATAGCATCTCTTGCATATTCTCCAAAATAAACAGTTCTCATATAAGAACCTTTTCCAAGTATTCTAATACTATTAGTTTCAAAATCAATATCATCAAGTTTAATATTAACCAGTTCACTAACTCTTACTCCAGTTGCATACATAAGTTCAATAATTAAGTCATCTCTTTCATAAAAAGTATCTTTTTTAGTAGCATTTATCATACTCTCTAACTCATTATAATGAACAAAATTAGGTAGTTTCTTATCTGCTTTAGGATATTTAATACTTAACGCTGGGCTAAACTTTATAACATCATTTTCTTTTAAATACTTGTAAAAACTTTTAAGAGTACTTATCTTTCTACTAACGGTTCTATTACTATTCTCTTTGTCAAATAGGTATTTTAAGTATGATTTAATATCTTCCTTCTTAACTCTAGTTAAGTCTTTCTTTATATAAATACTAAACTCAGTTAAATCATTGTAATAGTTTTTAATTGTTAACTCACTATAATTTTTATACACTTTTAAATAATTTAAAAAACTTTTTACATTATCCATTTATACTAGAAACAACTTCTCCATCAATAAATTTTAAACAAATACTTACATTATTCATAGATTTATTATTTTTAGGATTAATCATTTGATAACCAGTTTCATCATCAGCACTCAAATACTTTAACCTAATAAGAGTACCAATTGTAACATTAGTACATTCACTATTTGATAGTGTATCGATATTATCAATTCCATACTTATAAGATGCCCCTAGTGCCTTCTCAATTTTAGCATTATACATCTTAACTTTAGTTTTAGAATCCATATCAGTTATTCTAGGAATTACTAGTACTGCCACTATTCCAATAAGCGCTATTACAGCCAAGATCTCAATTATAGTAAAACCTTTTTTATTAATCATTCTCCCACCTACTTTACACATTTAATTTTACTAATACTTTTACAATATGTCAATAAATATTATAATTTGTTCTTTATTTTTAAATATATTTATTGTATAATATTTATAGAATAGAGAGGGAAACATATGAAGGAATTTAATTTTGAAAAATTACCTATAGTTGAAATTGCAAATGAAATTATAATGGATGCTGTAAATAAGGGTGCTAGTGATATTCACTTTGATCCTTCTCAAGATAGTTTAAAAATAAGATTTAGAATAGATGGTATACTAAGCGACTATAGTATTATACCTTCTAAATATAAAAGAAATATGATAAGTCGTATCAAAATGATAGCTGGAATGAATATCATGGAAACTCGTCTTCCTCAAGATGGTGCTATTAAAAGTAAAATTGGAGATAGATTTCTTGATCTTCGTGTAAGTAGCCTTCCAACTAATAATGCAGAAAAAATAGTTATAAGAATACTTGACTATTCAATGAGTTTAGCTGGACTTGATAACTTAGGTTTCAGTGAAGATGCAATGGAAAAAATCAATAGATTAATTAAGATACCTAATGGAATCATACTAGTAACAGGTGCTACTGGTACAGGTAAAAGTACTACACTTTATTCAATTCTGCAAAAACTTAATACAGAAGAAGTTAACATTATTACAGTTGAAGATCCAGTAGAAATGGATATTGAAGGAATTAACCAAGTACAAACTCAAAGTGAAATCGGTCTAACTTTTGCAACTATTTTAAGAAGCATATTAAGACAAGACCCTAATATCATAATGATCGGAGAAATTCGTGATGATGAAACAGCAAGAATCGCAGTTCGTGCTTCAATTACAGGACATTTAGTACTTAGTTCACTACACACTAATAATAGTTTAAACACAATCGAAAGACTTACAGATATGGATGTAGAAAGATACTTACTTGGAAGTTCGCTTGAAGGAATAATAAGTCAAAGACTTGCTAGAAAAGTATGTCCCGAATGTTCTATCAAACGTCCTACTACTGATTATGAACGTCAAGTATTTAAAACAGTTTTAGGAAAAGATGTATTAGAAATGGTTGTTGCTAATAAAGAAGGTTGTCCTAAATGTACACATGGATATAAAGGAAGACTTGCTATTCTAGAAGTATTAGTTATGAATGAAAAAATAAAAGATGCTATTACAAATGGTGCTAATAAAAATACTTTAAGAGAATTAGTTTATACAGGTGATGTTGTTACACTTTTACAAGATGGTCTAAATAAAGTTGTACTTGGAGAAACTACTTTTGAAGAAATATTAAAAATAGTAGATTTAGAAAATGATATGACTCAGTATCACGATGATAACCTAAAAACTAACCTAATAATGGCTCAGCAAGCACATAAAGCTGACAATAAAACTAATGATAAACCTATTACAAGTAATATAACTAGTGAATTTAAAATAGAAAAAACAAATAATGAAAATATAGAGACTGTGGAATTCTAATCCACTTTTTTTATACATAAAAAAAGAGTACTTAAGTACTCTATTTAGTTATAATTTCAATAGCCTTTCTAACTTCAAGATCATACTTTAAGAATTCTTTTCCACCAATTTGACTTAAGAATTCACTTTCATCTACTCCATATTTATTAGCCATTTCTTTAGAATAATCATCTACTTCTTTATCATTAACCTTAATATCTTCAGCCTTAACAACTTGTTCAATAACTAATCTATATTTAACTCTCTTTTCTGCTTCTGGTTTAAAATTAGCTTTAAAAGTATCAATATCAGTATTAAGCATCTTCAAATAAGTATCAATATTCATTCCTTGATAACTTAATCTTTGACTAAATTCATTAGTAATTCTATCAACTTCTTCATTAATCATTTCTTCTGGAACATCCATCTTAGCTTCTTCGCTAACTTTACTTAAACATTCATCAAAATATTTATCTTCAATTTCAGCAGTCTTATGTCCCTTAATATGTTCCATAACATTATTTTTAAGTGATTCATAGTCAGTTACACCTTCCATATTTAAATCCTTAAAAAATTCTTCATTATATTCAGGTAATATTCTCTCTTTAATAGAATTAACTTTAACTTTAAATACAACTTTAGCACCCTTTAACTCTTCACTATGATAGTTTTCTGGGAATGTTAAATCAATATCTTTTTCCTCATTAACTTGCATTCCAATAAGAGCATCTTCAAATCCAGGAATAAAAGTATTACTTCCAATAACTAATGAATAGTTTTCACCTTTTCCACCATCAAAAGCCTTTCCATCTTTAAATCCTTCAAAGTTAATATTAACTTCATCACCCTTTTCTACTTTACCACTCTTATCTTTCATTTCAACGTAATGTTCTCTTAAATGTTCAATTTCATGATCAATTTCTTCATCACTTACTGAAGCCTCTTCTTTTTTAATACCTAAATTCTTATATTTACCTAACTTAACTTCAGGTTTCATAGTAACATGGAAAACTATTTCTAATCCATCATTACTAATACTTTTTACATCAACTTCAGGACGACATGCCATATTGAAAGTTAAGTCAGTATTTTCTTCTAACATTTTATCATATAACTCAGGTAATGCATGATCAACTGCATCCATATATAAACTTTCTAATCCAAAATTCTTAACATAAATTTCATATGGAACTTGACCCTTTCTAAAACCATCGACTTTAACTTCATTCTTCTTGTGTTCATACACATGAGTTAAAAGTTTGCCCCACTCATCTTTTTCCATTTTTACAATATAATCTTTTTTCATAAATATTCCCTCCTTATTGAACACTTACTATCTTAACATTATAAACACCCTGTGGACTATTAACTTCAACAGTTTGTCCCACTTTTTTATTTAAAATTGCAGCAGCAATTGGGCTTTCATTACTTATCTTATTATTAAATGGATCTGCTTCTTGACTACCAACTATTCTATATTCTTCTACTTCATCATCACCTTCATATTGAAGAGTAACAGTACATCCAATATTAACAACATCTTTATCATTACCACCATCATCTATAATAGTAGCATGCTCTAAAATATATTCAACTTCTTTAATTCTTGCTTCTAACTTTCCTTGTTCTTCACGAGCACTATCATATTCTGCATTCTCACTCAAATCCCCTAAAGCACGAGCTTCTTTTAAAGAAGATAAAACTTCTTTTCTCTTATCAGTTTTTAAATAGTTTAGTTCAGTTTCTAATTCTAGATAACCTTCACTAGTTAAAAAAAATTCTTTTTGTCTCATTTTTTCATTTCTCCTTAACAGTTTATAATAATACCAAAAAATACTCATTTTGTCAACTAAATTGGTACTCTTAATATATCATTTTCCTTTACTTCAAAAGGTATTTTTACAAATAATTTTTCTTCCGGATGATTAGCAACCATCACACTCTCATTTTTTTCATTTATAATACTTTCTATAGTAAACCTTTGAATAGATGTACTAGGCCCAAAAACTTCTACCTCATCACCTACTTTAAAATAGTTTCTTTGTAGAATAGTAGCCACTCCATTATCATAACTAGACACTACTCCCAAAAAATCTTGATTAGAAACTTCTTTTCTACCTAAATAATACTGATCATTAAAGTCAGTTTCTTTATTAAAAAATTGTGGTTTATTTTCTCTATTAGATACCCTATTTAATACTTTCTTATAATAATTTAACACTTCATCAGTTAAAGTATTATTAAAATAACTTTCTACTATACTTTTATATGCATTTACAACAGTTGCTATATAATAACTACTTCTCATTCTTCCTTCTATTTTTAAGGAAGAAACACCTATTTTAATTAACTCTGGTATATAATCTATCATTGATAAATCCTTACTAGCTATTTGAAAGTCGTCAAACTCACTCATATTAAATACAAACCTACAAACCTGACTACATCCCCCACGATTAGAGTCTCTTTGAGTTACATAGTTAGATAAAACACATCTACCACTATAACTAGTACACATTGCTCCATGAATAAAAACCTCAAGTTCACTATTACAATTTTCATGAATATTAATAATATCTTCTTTAGAACATTCTCTACCTAAAACCACTCTAGTAGCACCAAGTTTTTCCCAAAACTTTACTGTTAAATAGTTTACACTAGATTCTTGTGTACTAATATGTATTTCAGGCTTTAATTTAAGTTCATTTATCCTTTTTATAACAGCCATATCACTTACAATATATGCATCTATTCCAATATCACTAAGTTCTTTTAAATACTCACTTAATCCTTCCAAATCTTTATTATGAAATAAAATATTAACTGTTACATAAACTTTCTTATTTAATTCATGTGCTACCTTAACTGCTTCTTTAATTTCTTCCATACTAAAATTATTAGCATTAGCCCTTAAACTATAGTTATATCCTCCAATATAAACAGCATCAGCCCCATACATTAATGCCCATTTAAGTCTAGTTAAATCTCCAGCTGGACACAATACTTCTATCACTTAATATCACCCACCTTATAAGGTATAACATTATCTAAAAAATAATCATCTATTTCTATATAATCACTCAAATTAACTTTATCCATATATTTTAAAATAATCTTAGTTTCAAATTCATCCATATTACTTAAATTAACTATCTTATTCACACTACTTAATTCACTCATATACTTATTACCTGCAAAAATACGTTTATTAAATATACAAGTACCACACTTTTCTTCTTTAATAATAAGTTTATGATTACTAACTTTTTCAGTAATAACTTCTTTTTTTGAAATATCACTATTTTTATAATTACTAAATGCAGTTAATAATCTTCTCTTACTATACATTAAATTATTTTTACTTATAAAATACATAAACAAATTACTAGAAGTTTTACTAATTATTTCCTTTAACTCATTTATAGTTAAATCATTATTAACAAGAATATTACTATATCCTAATGATTTAAAATAATTAATACTATCATAATTATTAATAATATGATTTTGACTAACAACCACTTTATTATTATCTAATAAACTAACCAGTCCTAAGTCTTCTACAAATATATACTTTAAATTATCTATTTCTAACTCATTAATTATATTAATAATATTCTTTATATCTTCTT
>ERZ1023963.50-NODE-50-length-44566-cov-12.766282_pt1 | contig 44566 bp, 48 predicted proteins | sample MGYA00380427_ERZ1023963 | MGnify/ENA primary metagenome ERZ1023963 (study PRJEB33179, sample SAMN07449061) | human gut metagenome | biome: Human-gut; feature: Human associated habitat; material: Faeces | host: Homo sapiens | place: India:Kasaragod | collected... | reverse complement strand
CTTCTTTGGTTAAATTAATATTTATTGTATATTCTATTCTATCAGTAGCATTCATCATATTTTTTAATTTATATTCTATAAATTTAAAGTTATCATAAACATCATTAGTTAAAAATTCACTTTCATGAGTACTTTTATATTCATCTGCATCTTTTTGTACTTTATAAAAGTCATAAACATTTATTTTAACCTTAACAACTGCTTCATCCCCACTTATAGACTCATCTAATACTTCATACTTTAAGTCAGAATATTGCATCTTTATAGCATTCATATAACTTTCCTTATCTTTTTCTCTTGTTAAAGTAGTCCCTTCTGTTACAAATTCTAAATCATCCATTACTTCCTTATCCAATCCCTGATACTTCTTTAAGAACTCTATTGTTTTTTCTTTAGGAGTGTTCTTATTTAAACTACATCCTACTACTAAGAATATACTAAATACAATAACTAAAAACTTTTTCATATTTCACCTCAGTAATATTTTAACCAATAAATAAAAACATATACTATTTTTTAATTTTAAGTAAATTTAATAATTCCAATATATATTCATGTTTAGAAGTATAACTACTTTTAATACTACTTACTAATTTTTTATACTTATTTTTTCCCTTATTAGTATTAAACCATTCATAATATAAATAATCTATCTTATCAGTTGAATCCATAATTAATTCTAATTCATTTAATATTAAATTAGTTACTTTTTCTTCATTTCTAGTCATATTACTATAGTGTGTTTTAGAACTTAAGAGATTATATTCTACATTATAAATTTTACTTGTTTTTAAACATTTATTTATTTCTAACTCTTCACTTACTAAAAACTTACTTCTTTTATAAACCACCCCATCTTCATCTAATATAACACCAAGAGCATTCACTGAGTCACTAACAATAAAACAATATTCTATTACATCAACTCCTTCTTTGGTAAACACCTGAGTCTTATCTTTTATAAGTTTTAATAAGTTACCTTTAATTTTTACTTTTTTAAAAATTAAATATACTAAAACTACTTTACTTACTCTAAATGAAGGAACTTTTCTTAAATGGGTAAAGTTATCATTTTTATCCCAGTCATAAAAATCATATAATTCTTGATTAAAATTTGATAATATATCATACACATAATTCATAAAATCATCCTTTCTTTAAATTAAATATTATTAACAAGAGTCCTGGTATTATAAGAATACACTCCCATCTTTTAATTATGAAAAACAAATACTCTTTAAAACTATAACCTATTGTAAATAAGTTTACATAAGTTATTATAAATACTAATCCTACACTAGTTAGGAATATTCCTAGTAATAACATAATTAATTTCTTTAACATATTTACACTTCCCTATAAATTTTATTTATTTATAAATTGTTTTAGTATATAATTATTATGGGTGATATTATGAAAAAGATTTTAATTTATATATTTTTAGGAATAGTACAAGGACTTACAGAACCACTTCCAATTAGTTCTAGTGGACACGTATTTGTATTAAAAAAACTATTTGGTATTACTAGTACCGATTTAAATTTTGAAATTATTGTTAATTTTGGTAGTTTACTTGCAATTTTACTTATCTATAAAGATGATTTAATTAGGCTTATTAAAAACTTCTTCTTATATTTTAAAGTTAAAAATGAAGAAACTAAAACAGACTTTAAATATGCTTGGTATATAGTTCTTGGAAGTATTCCAGTTGGTATAGTTGGTTTATTATTTAAAGATACTATTGAAAGTAAATTAAATAATATTAAGATTATTGGTGTTGCATTTTTAATAACTAGTTTATTTCTTCTATTAGTTAGTAATATTAGAGGTAAAAGAAAAGAAGAAAAAATGAATATAATAGATGCTTTGGTAATTGGACTCACTCAAGTAATAGCCTTGATACCAGGTATTAGTAGAAGTGGTTCTACACTTATTGGAGGACTTTTTAGAAAATTAGATAGAGAAACTGCTTTAAAGTATTCATTTATGTTATATATTCCAGTTAGTTTAGGTACTACTTTACTTGGTATAAAAGATTTATTAGAAACTAAAGGGGTACACGAACTTGTTCTTCCATATGGCTTAGGATTTATTAGCTCATTTATAGTTTCATATTATACCTTAAGATGGTTTATCTCAATAGTTAAAAAAGGTAACTTAAAATACTTTAGTATATATACTCTTCTACTTGGTTTATTAATACTTATATTTATGTAACTTATTTAGTTACATTTTTTATTTTATTAATTTTTTTACATTTTTAATAGCATTCTTTTCTAAACGACTTACCTGAGCCTGACTAATATTTAATTCATTTGCTATCTCCATTTGTGTCTTACCTACAATAAACCTATCTACTAAAATATCTTTTTCTCTTTCTTTAATCTTAGTTAGTGCTTTTCTTAAACTTATAAGTCCATCAATATCTTTATTTTCTTTCTTATCTTCTATTTGATCCATTAAATAAATTGTATCTCCTCCATCATTATATATTGGTTCAAATAAACTATCTGGTTCTTTTAATGAGAGAAGTGCTTCAACTACTTCATAATTACTAACACCAAGAGATTTTGAAATAAACTCAGTTGAAGGTTCAACACCATATTCATTAATGTAACTTTCTTTTAACTTTAGTATTTTATAAGATAAATCTTTTATACTTCTACTTATTCTTAAACTATTATTATCTCTTATATATCTTTTAATTTCCCCTTCTATCATTAAAACAGCATATGTACTAAATCTAACTTCATGAGATAAATCAAAATTATCAACAGCCTTAATAAGTCCAACTACACCTATTTGAAACAAGTCATCAATATATTCACTTCTATTATTATATTTTTTTAATATAGATAGTACTAATTTTAAGTTACCACTAACTAACTCATCTTTAGCACTTATATCCCCTTCTTTATACTTCTTAAACAAACTAATCATTTCTTCATGAGTTAAAACTTTCAAGTTATTAGTATTAACACCATTAATATTAACTACTTTCTTATACATAAAAACTCCTTTCTAACTTATATTGTTTAAAAAGGAATTATTTTATTCATTAAACTTTCATTAAACTTTTTAATCTCTTAATAGCCTTTTTTTCTATCCTTGAAATATAACTTTGACTAATACCTAACATATCAGCCACTTCTTTTTGAGTATATTCTTTTTTATTATTTAATCCATATCTAAGTATTAATATTTCTTTATCTCTTTTACTCAAGTTTTCTATTTCATTAATTAAACACTCTTTATCAACTATACTTTCATACTCTTTTTCTACAATATTATCTTCTGTACCAAACACATCTTCTAAATGTAGTTCATTACCTTCACTATCTAAATTAATTGAGTCTTCAAATGATATTTCTGTCTTTCTTTTCTTATTTTTTCTTAAAAACATAAGTATTTCATTATCAATACATCTACTTGCATATGTTGCGAGTTTTATATTCTTATCTAGTTTATACGTCTTTACACCCTTTATTAATCCAATAGTACCAATACTCACTAAATCTTCTAAATCATACATCGTATTATCATATTTTTTAGCCAAAAACACAACCAACCTTAAGTTGTGTTCAATTAACTTATTTCTTGCAGACATGTCTCCCTTATTAGATAACATAACAAGACTTTCTTCTTCTTCCTTAGTTAAAGGTGGTGGCAAAATATCTGTACTTCCTAAATATAAAACTTTCTCATTATCAGAAAAATACTTCTTAATAAAATTCAATATTTTCATAAATCCTCCATTAATAAATTATTTAATAACAAATTTACTCCATTAACTTTAAGTTTTTCATTTATTACTCCAATAACTACATTACTTTTAATACCTTTGTTTTCAATATAAATCTTTTTAATCAGATAACACTTTATTAGCCCAGCATTATTTATACTTTCATAAGGTATATAGAAAAAAGGTTTATCTTTTACTTCTTTAATAAAGTTTTTAGAATTAGTAATTATTACAGGTCTTTTTTTATACGGGTCAGTAAGAGTATTTCCAGTATCTAAGTATGCATTCATTTTAATAATATTATTATTTATATAAATATCTACCTTATAATGTAACTTATTTATTTCTTTAATATGTTTCATTTGTTTATTATAAATATAAAGTATTATAGGAGAAGTAAAAAAAATGAATATGTAGTTAATACTAAGACCTTTATTAAAGAAAACCATACCTATATTTTTATAACTAAAACTAGTATTTAAATAATACATAAACCCACCTAATGTTATGCTAATTAAATAAAAATATACTAAATTATTTATAGTATACTTTATATCTTTAAAACCAAAAGTTGCTAATATAATTATTATAGATAATATTATTTTAAAGATAAATAAAGTTAAAACATTAAGTGGCTCATTTTAGACCAGTATAGTTATACTTCCAATTATAGAACCTAATGTAATTCTTTTTAAAGAAGCCCTTCTTTTTAATGTAATACTAGTTGTTAAAAGTAATAAAAAATCAAACATAAAGTTTAAAAATAATACTAAGTCAATATATATTTTCATAGTATCACCACATATAGTATATATTATAAAATAAGTATTTTATGTCGAAAAAAAGACTTATTTTATTTTAAGTCTCTTTTAGGTACAAATCCATCCATTAAATCAATTTTCATTTGTTCATAATTACTTCTTAATTCTTCCAATAAAATATCATCTAGTAAAGTTTGTCCATAAACTTCTTTTCTATCAGTAATAATTTCAGGTTCTTTTAAATATGACTTCATAAAACTAGCAATTAATCTAAAGTTAAAGTAATTAAACTTATTTTTTTCATTTATAAATTTATCATAAAAAGCTATAAGTGGAGTTACACTAACCATTTCTTTATCATTATATTTTAAACTATCTCTTAAACTTTTAAGTAAATCAAACTCATCTATACTATCTCTTGAAGAAGATTCTATTTCTTTATTATTTATTAAACTCTTTATAAACTCTATATCACGAGCATAACTTTTAAGCATATTAGGTAATTCTTTAGCACTCAAAAACTTTTTATCTTTATTATAAAATATAGGTAAAGTTTTAACATCCTTATTAGAGCGATATAAAACTACTAATTTATGATTATTCTTATAACTAACATTATAAAAGTTTCTTAACTCTCTTTCATTAATAAAACCTAATGTAGTATGGTCAATTTCTTCTAATGTACTAGGCATGCTTACTTTTAAATATTTATTAAATGTTACTATATATTCTTTATAATTAAAATTTATATCTCCTAAAAAATATTTATTTTTAATATCACTATTATATTTAGAAATTAAATTAATTATTTCTTCTTTACTATATTTTTTTAAACTTCTTGTCTCTACTCCAGTTTTAATTACTATACTATATCTTTTATTTTTTCTCATATTATACCCCTTACTAATTAAAATTATACCATATTTTGTACACTATGTCAAAATTTATTCTTTTTTTAACTATTTATCATATTATTAAATGGGTGAAGAAATGAAAAAAGTTTTAAAATTTATATTATTTTTACTTCCATGGCTTATTAGTGGATTACTTTTTAAAGTAGATTTTAAGTATTACGATATGTTAAATTTACCAAGTTTTGTTTTACCTAGTAAGTTAATTGGAATTATATGGATTATTATTTATTTGTTAATTACTATAAGTTTATATAAAATAAGTAAAACAGAAAAAATAGTTGGTAATAATGATTTATTCTATGTACTTATTACTAATTACTTAGCAAATCAATTATTTCTTTATGGTTTCTTTAATTTAAAAAGTCCATTTTTAGGTTTTATACTTACTACAATTACTATGGTTAGTAGTATATTCTTATTTTTAGAAATTAAAAAACTTAATAAAAATGCTAGTTACTATTTAATACCTTATATAATATATAGTATTTATGCATTAATATTAAGTTTAAGTATTTATATTATGAATTTTTAAAAGTATTTAGAATTTTATGAAACTCTTCAGGTGCTTCTACTGTAAACTCTAAAAACTCATGTGTTATTGGATGATTAAATCCTAAGTAATAAGCATGTAACATTTGACCAAAATCATTTATTATATGCTTATTATACACTGGGTCATTTATTAATGGATGTCCTATATAAGCCATATGGACTCTTATTTGATGAGTTCTACCTGTTTCTAATATACATCTAATAAGTGTTGCATTCTTATATCTTTCTATAACTTCAAAATTAGTTATAGCATTTTTTGCATTAACATCAGTTACAGCCATTTTCTTTCTATCTTTTAAGTCTCTTCCAATAGGTGCATTTATTTTACCTTTATCTTCATTTATCACACCACTCACTAAAGCAATATATTTTCTTTTAATTCTTTTATTTTTAAAGTCCTCACTTAGTATTTGATGTGCTTGATTATTTTTAGAAATAAGAAGTAGTCCAGAAGTATCTTTATCAATTCTATGTACAATACCTGGTCTATCTTCCCCATTTATGTCACTCAACTCATCTGTATAATACATAAGACCATTTACTAAAGTATGACTTTTATTTCCGTTACCTGGATGTACTACTAAACCACTTGGTTTATTTACAACTAGTAAATATTCATCTTCATAGCAAATATCAAGAGGCATCTCTTCTTTAGTTATATAGTTTGTATCATTTTCTTTTATAGTTACTTTATCCCCTAGTTTTAAAGAATAGCCATTTTTAACTTTAACATCATTTACAAGAATATTACCACTTTTAATATCTTTATCAATACTACTTCTACTTTTACCTAAAATTTCAGTTAAATAAACATCTAACCTTTTATTAACATTTTCACTATTTACTTCTAACATGTTTTACCTCCAAAAGTGCACCTACAAAAAATAATATACATCCAACTACAATAAATGAATCTCCTACATTAAATATTGCAAATCCTTTATTAAATAAAGTAAAATCAAAAAAGTCACGAACACAATGTAATATTATTCTGTCATACAAGTTACCAATAAGTCCACCAATTATGAATGATAATGATATATTAGTAAGAGTATCATTCTTTTTATTCTTAAATAATTCATATAGTAAATAAAATAATATAACTACACTAATTATAGTAATAATACTAGTATAACCTTCAAACATTCCAAAAGCAGCACCTTTATTTTTTACATAAGTTAAATTTAAAAAGTTTTTAATAACTACTCTACTTTCATTTAAATTAATATTATTTGCAACCACTATTTTAGATATTTGATCTATTATAAATACAAAAATTATTACTAAACTATATTTTATTCTTTTCATATTATTTTCCTCACAAATAATATACCAAATTATAAGGATTTTATCAAGTATACTTTACTAAAGTTCTACAAGTATTACATCACTTCCAAGTTTCTTTATTTGACTAAATTTAATAGTAATATCTCCTTCAGTACTAAATAAACTTCTTATATATTTACTTTTTTCTATAACAAATCCTTCAAAACTACCATCTTCTTCATTTATAATAGCATCTATTATTCTTCCAATAACTTTACCATCATTCACATTAACAATATCTTTTCTTTGAAGTTCACTAATTTTCATACATTTCACCAATTAATAATATGAAACAAAAAACCAACTTATGTTGGCTTTTATTAAAAGTAATCAATGTCTTCTATAAAATCATCATCTAATGGTTCAGTAATATCTTCTTTTATAGTTTCTAGTTCTTTAATATCAGATTCTTCTACATTATCACTTTCTAGCTTTTCAGTGTCATTATTTTCATTTGACTCTTCTTTTTTTTCTTCTATAGAAGGTTCATTATTTTCATTAACACTTTCTGTTTTTTCTTCATCTAATAAATAATTATTTTCATTAGATTCATCCTCATTTAAAGAAATATCATCATACATAGAACTATTAACTACTTCTTGATTACCAATTTCTTTTGGTGTTTTCTCGTTTTTATCATCTCCACGAGCCCATATACTTTCTATTTCTTCTTTTATAACATCAACATTAACATATAAGTATTGTTGTTCATTATATAAGCTGTTAACTCGATTAGTATATCCTAGTAACTTAATTTTATCTTCAAATTTACTAACTAAATCAGAACTCTTTTCATCAATTCTATCATTAATTATTTCTAGACTTCTTTCTTCACTTATGATTTCATTATGCATGTTGTTAAAATTAATATCTAAGTTTCTCATTTCTTCGTTAAAGTTTTCAATATCTAGTTTATATTTATTCTCTAAATACTTATCACCATTTATTTCTTCTGTTAAAGAAGTTATTATTGAAGAAAATTCTTTATCTAAATTAGAAAGATTAGATTCATTAAATAAAAGTACTTCTAAATTCTTTAGTTTTTCTTCTTTTTTAAGTCTTTCTATTCTAGTTTTTTCAAATAGGTTATTAGATTCCTCAATTAAAACAGATAACTCTTCTTTTCTTTTTTCAATTCCAGAAATAGTACTTTTAAATGTTTCAATTCTCTTATTATGATATTTAGTTTTTTCAAATAACTCTTCTTTTCCTTTTTCACTCACATAATCAGAATTATTTATTTTATCAGTTATATCATTCTTTTTATTACTATATAAATCAATTAATTCAAATATGTTACTACCTTTTATTTCTTCAAGAGTTTTATTATAGTTTTCTTTAGCACTTATAGTTAGTACATCCAAATCTTCTTTAACATTACTTAAAGGTTCTCCATTTTTAAATGCATCAAGTAATTTTGTCCCAATAAGAATTGGATTTTTTTCTTTATTATCAAGAGATGCATTAATTTCTTTTAATTCGCTTTCTAAAACACTTAGATAGTTTTCATCTTTAGAAATACTATCATTATCTATGTAATCAAAATTATCTAGTTTATAACTTATTAATTTGATAGCATCTTTTACTTTATCTATCTCCTCATAAGATATTTCAAGATCTCCACTTGTTTTAGCTTTTTGATGGCATTTAAGAGTTTTATCATTAAGTTTTAACTCAAGATTATTTTTATCATTTGTTAAATTACTTAATGTTCTTTCTAAATATTTCTTTTCTTCTTCATCTTTAACTTTACTATCTTTATCAATGTATTTACTATTATCTAACTTATTCTTTATATTATCTATTTCTTCTAATAAATAATTTTTTCTAGAAGTCAAATAATCAGTATCTTCTAATACTCTTAAATCAGTTATTTTATATCCAGACTTCTTAATTAATATTCCTATTAAATCTTCAAGTGCACGATAGTTCATATTATCACCAATCCAATTCTATTCTATTATTATTTTTCTTTTCTTCAGATGTCATTTCTTTTTTTGTTTCTTTTTCTTCTTCTATTTCTTTATATTCTGGTTTTTCTTCCAAAGTTAATTCTTCATTTCGTAATATTTCATTTTCTTCTATAACAGGTTTATTGTTAACAACTTCTACTTTATCAACATTTTTTTCTTCTTGTTCTTTTATTATTTCTTCTTTATAGTTGTTAGTTCTTTCAACAAAGTTTTCTTTTTTAGTACTCCATTCTCTAATTAGTTCATCTTTAACTTTAATAGCATCTACGTAAATAACATCTTTTTTATTATTTAAATAATCTAATTCTACTCTTATTTTTTCTTTTTCATTAATATCAATTATTCTTTCAGTAGTATTTATGTAGTTATCTTCTTTTAATTTAGTACTAATATTATTCTTTTTAGTAGTACATTTATCAAGTTCTTCTTCTAGAATTTCTTTTTTAGAGTTACTATTAGTTCTATTAATTCTAACATTTTCTAACATCTTCTCTGCTTTTTCTAAAGTATCTTTATTTCTAATTTGTTTACTTTCAAGTTCCTCTTTAGCACTCTCTAGTCTTTCATATACTTCAAAAGAAATATCCATATTAGCACTTTCATTAAGTATTCTATCTATTCTAGCAAGATCATTATCAAGTTTATCAATATATTCCTTAATTTTATTAACTATTGTAACATCTTTTAGTTCTATATCTCTTAATTCATCAAGTTCCTTATTTACTATTTTAATCTCATCATTAAGTGAAGATATCTTATTATCTAAATAACTCTTATACTTTTCATCCATTTCTCTTTCTTCAGTATTTTTATATTCATAAGTATCTATTTTATTATTTAGTTCATTATATTTACTTTCTAATTCACTTAGTTTAGAATATAAGTTACCAGCACTTAAGTTCTCAGTACCTTTATATGCTAAATTACCAAGAAGTTCAATTCTTGCTTTTACTTGACTATAATCTTTACCTTCTTTATAAGCATTTAATAAACTTTTACCAACTATCTCAGCATTGTTTTCCCAATTGGCTTGTCTTAGTTTTAAAGTATCTATTATCTTACCAAGAGTTTTTTGATTATTACTACTTTCTTTCTCACTTTGTAATTTTTGTATATTTTCTTTAGTTTTAGCTAGTTCTTCTTCACTATAGTTCTTATCAATGTCAAACCCTGACTTCTTTACAAGTAAACTCACTAAACTTTTTATTGCTTCAAAATTATTGTTCATCACTAACCACCTTATTTTCCTATTAATATTTTAACACAAGAAATTGTCAATTACAATTTTCATTCTTTAGACAAAGAGTTTACAAAAAAACTAGACAAATTGCCTAGTTATAATGTCATAATATTGTAAATTAAATTATAATATTTTTGTTTCATTATTAAGTTCTTTCTTATAAGAAGTTATAGCATCTTTTAATTCACCTACTACATCATTAATTCCTAATGCATCAGAAAAACTTTGTAGTTGACATCTATAAGGCTTAGAGTATGCCTTAAATATTGTATTAATAAAAGAAGGATCCTTCTTTAATTTATCATACATATAATAAGCATGTACACACCCAAAAATATAATATAAACTTCTTTGAGGATATAAATCATCCACTTTATTATTAAAATAATCTTTAACTTTTAATAACTCACTATTATAAATATCTTCAGTCATTTTTCCATATATTTTTTTATAACTTTCATAACTAAAATCTCCAAAAGTCAAATAAACATTAACGAATGCCAAAACACGAATTAAATAACATTTATTTAAAGTATTTTTAAATCTTAGTTTTCTAACATAGTTCATTTCATTATCGTATCCCATACTAGATAACTCATCTTCCATCAAAAATTCAGTAAATATTGCTAATGATTCACTTTCCATATGGTCAATTGTATTTTCTGGTATTCCAACAGTATAATGAGCAAGTTCATGAGCAAATATTACTGCGTCAGTTATGTAGCCTGAGTTTGGTATAGAGATAAATCTAAAATCGTCTTTTATTCCTGCACATCCATCTACTATACCTTCATGTACACTTGGTAAATAGTCTTTATCATACTCATATTCTTTAAAATCAATTGTACCATCATTTAATATATTGTTAATTATATCATCATTTATTGGATATTTATACATTTTAAAAAGTCTTTTAACTAAATCTATTTTAGTAAATAAATCAAGTCTTGGATAATTTTCAAAATCAACATTATTAAACCTAACATCAACCAGTTCTTCTTGTAATTCAAAATATAACTCACTAATATTAATAAATGTAGTTAAATTATTAAGAACTACATTCCCAAGTTTATTTTTTGATAAAAATTCATCTATTTTAACTTTTAACTCCCCATTAGTCATGTTTTTTACCAAAACCTTCTACTGCCTTTAATACTTCAATAGGAAGTGCAAAAATTACTGTGTTACTTTGATCACTACTTAAATCATTTAATGTTTCAAGAGTTCTTAAATGTAATGCACCTGGTGACATGCTTAAATTTTCTGCAGCCTTTTTAAGGTTTTCACTAGCTTCTACTTCTCCATGAGCTTTTGTTATAACAGCAAGTTTTTCTCTTTCTGCTTCTGCAACACGCGCAATTACTCTTTTCATTTCTTCAGGTAAACTAATATCTTTTAATTCAACATTTTCTACTTTAATTCCCCATGGGTCAGTTGCTTCATCTACTATTTTACAAATCTCACTACTTATCTTATCTCTTTCACTTAATAACTCATCTAAACTTACGCTACCTACTGCATTTCTCATAGTTGTCTGAGCAAGTTGACTTACTGCATAATTAAAGTTTTCAACAGCAAGTATTGCTTTAGATGCATCAAATATTTTATAGTATAATACTGCATTAATTTTAATTGATACATTATCTTTTGTAATTGCTTCTTGTTCTGGAACATCTACTGCTCTTGTTCTAATATCAACTTTTTTAAAAGAATCTATTACTGGAAAAATTAAATTCCAACCTGGATTCATTATCTTTTTAAACTTACCAAATCTAAACTTTATACCCCTTTCATATTCATTAATTTGTCTAATTGAAGACAACACTACTACTAGGATTACTCCTATTATTAATATTTCCATATTAATTTCCTCCTTCTATTTTATTATTTTCTATATTAACATTACTAATTTCATCAAATCTTTTACTAATTTTATCAGTAGTAATGTGAATATCCTTAACATCCTTGCTAACTGTATCTATATGAGTACTAAGTTTATCCCATCTTTCCTTATATCTCATAAAATCTTCACCAAGTTTATTTAATTCAGTATGAATAATACTTGTATATTTATCTCTTTCCATACCCATAAGTATAGCTTGAATTATTGTTAGTAAACTCATAAGCGTTGTAGGACTTGCAATATAAACATGCTTTGAATAAGCATAATTAATTAGATTAGTATGATATGCATTAATTTCAGCAAATATTGCTTCAGCAGGTAAAAACATTATTGCCTGATCACTTGTTTCACCACTTATAACATACTTGCTTCCTATCGCATCAATATGTTTTTTAACATCACTTTCAAATAACTTTTCTCTTCTTATTCTTTCTTCAGGAGTTATACCTTTTTCTAACATATATCTATAGTTTTCAAGTGGAAACTTAGAATCTATACAAATATGTCCAAGAGGTTCAGGTGCAAAAACAATTGCATCAGCAATTACTCCTGTACTTAAAGTATATTGTAAACTATAAAGTTTATCATTCTTTTCACCAAATACACTTGATAATATTTGATGTAAATTAACTTCTCCAAATATTCCACGACTCTTCTTATCAGTTAACACAGTTTGTAAACTAACTATATCACTAGATAAATTATCTATCTTCTTTTGTGCTTCATCAATTTTAGCAAGACGTTCTAAAACTGATGCAAAAGTTTTATTAGTTTTTTCAAAATTAACATCAAGTCTTTCATTAACCTTATCATTTATCATATTTAATTTATGTTCTATTCTATCATTAAGTTTATTAAAGTCTTCCATCAAATCTCTAGAAAAATTAAGTTTAAAATCTCCAATTTCCCTAATAATATCACCTTCAACTTTACTTAAAGATATATCATTTTCTTTATTACTACTTACTTTTAATAATAAAAATACTAATAAAATAATCACTAAAACAATTAAACCAATTATAACAAATTCCATCTTTACCTCCTTGTTATTTACAATTCAATTTTAGCATAGGAGCACATCTTTATCAATACTTTATAACATGTTTTACAAAATAAAAAATAGTATTAAAATTCAACTAGATTTAAATACTATTCTAAATTATCACTTATTCACATACTCCACTACCTGTATAAATCTCGTAAGGGTTTTCAGGACTTCCGTCTCCTCTGGATATCAGATTACAAGATGAGAGAGATACTGAAGGGCGAACAGCGTTAAATTTGTCCACCCTATGATTATTGACCTCTTCGTTAACGCCGTTGCTCAAGTAGCCAGGGTCGGGCGAACCTTCCCAGCCCCAAACGGTATACAAATAGCTAGGAGAAAGGGACCAGGGTCCTTCATCGCCTGTAATACTTCCTCCATATGCATTTGTATAATACCATGCATATGGTGCAGTTAATCTTGTTAACCATTGTCCTCCTGCATAACTTAACTCATCTATTGTCATTAACCCAACAGGGTAATCTAGTTTCGCACTTGTATTATTTACGCTGAATGCATCACTCATGTTTGTACAGTTATATGTTGGTTGTTTATTTTTTACTATTCTTTCCCATGAAGCAAAAGCAAATTGACTTGTTGTTGAATAAGTTTGTCCACTTGCAAGGGTTCTATCATTACAATATACTGCATCGTTACTTAGATACTTTGTATAAGCAGTTAAATTGTTTTTATACCAATTATCCACATATATTTTTATTGTGCTATCATTTGTATTTAGTCTATTGTTTTCTAATGACCCACTTGTTCCATATTTATATCCTACATACATCGGATCATTTTTAGCTGTATTGAATTTACTTGCTCCAATATAACCAGTTGTTGTATCTAAACTAGTACCTGCATATAATAATTTGATACTTCCATCTGCATTAGTACGAATTATTCTCCAATATATATCTTTTATTGCTATAACATTCCATATTGCTTTTTTTGTTGTCCATGTATAACCTAATTGATTACATTCACTCTCGGTTAAACCAACTGCATAGCCATATTTACCAGCATCGCAAATATTTGTAGATGTACATTCTGTTTCATTTTCTGGTTTTCTTTCTATTTGATCAGTCATATTTGCATATATTACTTCTTTTCCTTTATAAGTACATGAACCTTCTTTAGTTTTACCAAACTTAACCCAGTTATTCTTTGCATCTCCTGCAAAATAATATACATCTTTTGCTGGATTTGTTCCTATTTGTTCTGTTGCTTTATAAAGTGTTCCTGTATTTGTTTCTGTGAATGCAGTAAATGTAGTTCTTGTACCTATTGTAGGATTATCTGCCATTAACTTATCAGTTAATTTCATTATTGGTTTAGTGAATTCTCTTATATATATTGTTCCACTTAAATTTTGACCCATATCAATACTTTGATCAACAACTTCATCATTTACATACCTAATCTCTATAGTATATGTATGCGTTTTTCCTTTATCAATTGATACTTCATAAGCTAAAGCTACATCTTCTTTAGTACTAGCTTTTGGTAAATAAGAGTAATCTGTCATATTGTATCCACCATCAGTACTAGTTATCTTGTACTCTAAGTATTTATATGTTTTAAAAGTATTTATTAAATCTTTTATTATAATATCATACTTATATGTACCATTTGACTCGTTTTTAACTGTAAAAGTTTTACTATTACTCCATCCTGGTGTTATATTATTTCCTTCAATATTACCATCTGTATCAGTAAATACTATTTTTAAGTCAGCACTACTTACTGAAATGTTCTTCCCTTCTCCTATTATTTGTGCTGTAAAATATGCTAGTGTTACACTTAGTACTACTACTAGTAAACTAGCAACTACTAATATTGTTTGTTTTTTCTGCATAAACATGAACTCCTTTCATTACATAACAAAAAATGGATAGAATGATTCTATCCAATTATTTCATGCAAAAAATTTTCTACTTTCAAGTTAGTTAGAAGATAATGCCTCATGTTTAGTACTTTATTTTGTACTAATGGAGAAATATAACTTAATTTATTTATATAATTATTAGTCATATTGTTTCCTCCTTCTATCTTAACTAGTTTAATTTTATCAAAAAAGAATACTCTTTTCAAGTACCCTTTATTATATTTATTTAATTTTAAGTTTTTTACTTAATATATAACTAATTATATAAACTATAACTATTAATATAACTACTCCTATAAGTTTAGAAGGGTTTTTAAGTGATTCTATAAGTCCTACTCCTACATAACCCCAGAAATACACTAAAGATATTTTACCAAGCATTAATGCTAATAAAAATTTTCTTTTAGGTACTCTACAAATTCCTGCAGCAATATTTACAGCAAAAGCAGGAGTAAAAGGTATTGCAATAAGGGTTACTAAACTTGTAAAATTCATATTTTCTATAACATTAATTACTTTTTTTAAAGTATTATTTTCTTTAAATTTACTAAGTCTTTTTTCACTAACAGCTGATTTAAATAAATAGTAACTCATCATACAACCAAGAACTGTAAATATCCAACTTATTATAAAACCTATAATACTACCAAATGTCATAAAATTAAGTGTTATAAATAATGATAATGGTAACATAGGAATAATAGATTCAAATAATATAAATACACATCCAAGTAATGCTCCCCAAGAACCTAGTAAATTTAGTAAATTATTTATTAATTCATTTAATGCTTCTAATACTTCCATATTTTCTCCTTTTATTTGTATTCTCTTACATTATACCCCAAATATGATAAAACAGCTACTACTCTTTTACTAAGTTTACCACTTTTACAATAAATTAAATAATTATCTTTCTTATTCAAATGATATCTATAATTATTCATAAGTTCTTCATAAGGTATATTAACTGCACCTTTTAAGTGATAAATATTATAGTAGTATTTATCCTGTATATCTATAATTTTAGTATTTCCAAAAAATAAGTTATTCATACTTTTTTTCACCTATAATATTATATGAAAACAAAAAGAAAAAGCCACATAGGCTTAATCATCACCAAAGAAGTCATCAAAGAATTCATCATCAGTAATATTTTCATCAACTATTATAGAATCAGCATCAACATTTATTTTTGGTTTTTCTATTTTTTGTTCATTCATAATATCATCATTAATTGAATTAGCAAACTTCAAGAACTCATTAACATTCTCTTCTTTCTTAGTTTCACTTAGTTTTTGTTCACTATCTTCTTGATATGGTGAAACATTATTTAATTTATCACTTTTTTCTAATTCAGCAATTCTGTCATCTATTTTCTTAATTAAATCATCTAGTTCTACATTTTCTTCTAGTTTACTTTCTTTAACCACTTTATTTTCAGGTTGAATATTTTCTTCTTTACTACTTTCTTTTTCTTCTTTATTACTAATAAACTCTTCATATTTTTTATTAACTAAATCTTCAAATTCATTAGGTTCTTCTTTATTACTCTTTTCTTTTTCCATAGCCTCTTCTGCTTCAAGTTTAGCAATTTGAGCATCTATATTTTTAACTAGTTCATCAAGATTAGCAGAGTTAGTATTCCCATTCACTCCTTTATTCATATTAGGAAGTCCAAATGGTGGAACAAAAGTACCTCCTCCAAATGGATTAAATCCTGATGGGTCTTCTGTTCTATGTTCATCAACGAATGCTTTAATATCAAATGTTTTTATACCCTTACTCTCTCTTGTAGGATATCCACTTATTGTTTCAGTATATCCCCATCCACCTTTTTTAGATTTAAATATTTCAAAGCTTGCTTTATGTTTAGTTTTAAATGGCATATTTCTAAAACGTTTAATAATCATTTCAAACTTCTTCATTTGTTGTAAGTCACTTACTGTTACAAGCGGTCTAATAGGCGGAGTAGGCTTACCTTCTTTCGCCTCTTTTGGTTTAGCGTCTCCTAAAAGTTTACTTATTTCTTCAAGAGCAGCATATTCTGTAGTAATTAGATAGAACATATTACCACAGTTACCTTTAATTGTTTCAGCAACATCTTTTCCATATACTTTATTTAATTGGCTAAAGTTTTGTATAACGAAATTAAATCTCATGTTTCTTGAACGAGATGCAGTAATCATACTTTCTACGTCTTTTAGTGCAGGCATATTAGCAAACTCATCTAGTATAAAATTTGTTCTAATTTTAAGTTTTAGATTTTCTTCTTTTTGTGCTTCATCAATCAAACATTCATAAACTTGTTTAACAAATATTGTAGCAAGAGCATGGTACGTTGTTTTTTCGTCGTGTATTTTTAAGAATACAGCCGTTTTTTCTTTACCTATTCTCGTTACATCAAAATCAGTATAACTAAGCATTTCAGCTAGTTTTTGTCTACTACTAAAAATACGAATTTTTTGTCTAAAAGTAGATGTGATACCACCTTTTGTATCAGCAGGTGCAGTAATAGTTGCAGCTGCACTTATGTATGCACTAGATAACTCACCCTTTATTTTAAAGTATTCTTTATCATACTTAGAAGGGCCACATCTTTCTTCACCAAATGTACTCATTGCATTTATACTATTTAAGTTTATCTCATCTTCACTTTTAGCATCTTCAAATAATCCTAAAGCTAACCCAGTAAAATAGTCAGCTGCAGTCTTTTGCCAGAAAGGGTCATTATTATTAGTTGAGTCAACTAGTATATTAGTCGCAAGGTCTTCTAATAACTCCATTGCTTTATCTTCTTTTCCTTGTTTCCAATATCTATAAGGAAGTGTAAGAGGATTCCATGCACTACCTTGTTCTGGATCACGGAAATTAACTATTATAACATTATATCCTTTTTCTCTTAAAAGGTTAGCATTATGTTCATAAATTTCACCCTTAGGATCAGTTACAATCATACTTTCCCCAGCTTTTCCCAGAATTTTAACTAATGGATCAATTACAGTCCAAGTTTTACCTGAACCAGAAGCACCTATTATAAGACTATGGTTTTCCCCATCATCTACCCATGCTTTGTCTTCATTCAATATAATTGGAATTCCGGCATGTTCATATGTATCATCTTTTAATGTAATTTCTTTTACATCATAAGCTTTCTTCATCTCATCATCTTTCATCCATCTAGACCAACCTGGTTCATCTTTATCTTTCTTTTTACCAAATCCAAAACCTTTTTCTCTATCAAAAAAAGGATTAGATGTACTCATAAATACTGCAATTAAAGCAAGTAAATACATAGTTAATGTAGAAGGTAAAAAATCACTACTAAAAGCTGGAAATGGATTCAAGCCCCAAAACTCATTATTATGCGTTATTTCATATAAATTTAACACCCCAATAGCAACTAAATATAATAAAAAAATACAAAATATTATAAACATTACTACATCTTTAGGTTTAGCAGTAAATTTTAATTTTATTTCACCCATAAACTTCACTCTCTTCTCTTTCAAAAATATTATACCAAATTATAAATAAAAAAACTAGGTAAATATTTTAATTTTTAGAAAAAGAGTACACCGGGATTAATCGTGTACTCAATTATTGTTATATGTGATTTTATAGGTTTTTGAGGATTTATATTTTTATTACAACTTTTCTTCTAACACTATCACTTCTCCTTTCATGATATAAGTATATAATACTTAAGTGAAAATTTTGTGAAGTATAAGTGAAAATTATATGTTAATGTCAAAATAAAATTTTGTACCCTTTCCTTTAGTACTTTCTACTCCATAATTATATCCATGTTTTATCAAAATATTTTTAACAATAGAAAGTCCTAATCCTGTACCTACTTTATTTCTTGTATGATTCTTTTCATTCTTATAATATTTATCCCATATTAAATCTAATTCTTCTTTATCTATACCTTTACCAGTATCTATAATATAAACTCTAATATAAGACTTCTTATCTTCTATTTTAACAATTATTTTCTTATCCTTACCTGTATAATTAATAGCATTACTAATTAAATTATATATAACTTGTTCAATTTTCTGTTTATCTGCATTAATAGTATACTCATGTTTAAAAATAAATTCAAAATCATAACCTTCTTCTCTTAAATAATCAAATCTATGTAATATAGTTTCTATAAGTTTATTAAGATTAAAATCTTCCCTAATTAAAATATCTATATTTCTTTCACTTTTAGATAACTCTAAAATATCATTTACAAGTAAATTTAATCTATCTGCTTCTTCTATTATTACACTCAAATTATCATTTCTTTTTTCTTCATTATCTTTATTTAAATCTCTCGCCATTTCTGCATATGCTTTAATCATAGTAAGAGGAGTTTTTAAATCATGACTTACATTAGCAAGCAAATCTCTTCTTGTAGTTTCTAATTTAGATAATTCCTTCTTAGCATGATTTAAAGTTTTAGAAAGTTCTTTAATTTCAATAATATTAGAGTTTTCATCAAACGGAGTTATAAGATCTCCTTTACTCATTTTAGTAGCGCCATTCATTAACCCTTTTATTGGTTTTGTAACATGTTTACTTATAAAATAAGCAATTATAAATGAACTTATATATATAAATATAGTTATATATATTAACTCTTCTCTTATTATAGATATAGCCGGGTCAGTAGGCTCTAAACTAACATTTATAAAAGCAAAAACCCCGTCATCTAACTTAATACCAGTTACTAAAGTTTTATTATCTAATTTAGGATTAATAATTTTATAATTCTTACTATTTAAATTACTCTCCATAAAATCTAATATATAATTAGTACTAAGTTCCACATTATCATCTACATAAATGCATCCTCTTCTCTTACCATTAGAACTATATATTGAAGTATTATCTTCAATTATTTCAATACAAGCATTGTTATTATATGAAAGAGTATCATAGTAACTTGATGGTTTACCACTTACATAATAGTATTTAGTTTTATAAGCAAGTGTTTCTAAATCTTTAGTAGTTCTTTGCTCATAATAAGTATCAAAAAATAATACTTGTAAAATCCATAACAAGGCTATTAAAGCAGTAGAAAATATGGCCATATAAAACCATATTTGTTCTTTTAACGTTCTATTCTTCAGTTTCATATTTGTAACCCACTTCTCTTACAGTTTTTATTAAGTCTCTATATATACCTAAATTCTTTCTTAACATCTTTATATGTGTATCAACAGTTCTATCATCTCCATAATAGTCATAATCCCACACACTATTAAGTAGTTGTTCACGACTTAATGCAATACCTTTGTTTTTTATAAAATAAGTAAGTAATTCATACTCTTTTGGTGTTAAAGAAACGCTTTTTCCATTAATAGTAACTTTCCTTCCTCTATAATCTACTATCAAATCTTTATAAGTATACACCTCTTCATTATTTACTGCCCTTTTTAAATGTGCTTTTACTCTTGCAATTAATTCTTTAGGACTAAATGGTTTAGTTACATAATCATCTACTCCTAAATTAAAACTATTTAACTTATCAGTTTCTTCTTTCATAGCACTCAACATAATAACTGGTATATCTTTTGTTTTTCTTATTTCTTCTAAACAAGCAAATCCATCCATTTTAGGCATCATTATATCTAATATTATTAAATTTACTTTATTACTAGATAAAACTCTTAAAGCATCAAGCCCATTTTCTGCTTCAAGAACTTTATAGTTTTCACTCTCCAAGTATTCTCTTATTACTTTTCTTATTAATAATTCATCATCTACTACTAATATTGTCATAATATTCTCCCTTCTTTAGTGTATTATATATTATAAAAGTGTTCATTTTGTGAAAATATTAATGTTTATCTAGGACTCAATTTACTTTTATCTATTTTTAAAGTTAATTCCTTATAATCATTTTCTTCTTTAATAGGTTTATCAATTATTATTAGATCTACTTTATTAGTACTCAAAATACTATCAATTTCTAAAGAATTATTACAAAGTATTACATGATATTGTTCACTTTCTAAACGTTTTTTAATGTAACTTTCTATATTAAAATCATTAATCACTAAAAGTATAGTCATAACTTACCTTCTTTACTTTAAAAAGCGGACTAATCACTTAGTCCAACCTTCTCTTTTACTAATTCATATTTTTCTTTAGCTAAATTAATAGACACATCTAAACCTTTATTTAAAATTTCATCAACTTCTTTACTATTTAATAGTTCATTATATCTACTTTGAATTTCACCTATTTTCTTAGCAGTAACCATAGCCGCATAATTTTTAAATGTTCCATACCCAGAATTTTTAAATTCACCTTCTAAATCATTTATAGTTCTAGAAGTCATAACAGATGCTATATTAAGTAAATTAGATATTCCTGGTTTATTCTCTTCATCAAAATATACTAAGTTATCACTATCAGTTGTAGCACCTTTTATTTTCTTTATAATACTCTCCTCATTATCAAATAAAGATATAACTCCATTAGGATTTTCTTCACTTTTACTCATTTTCTTTTCAGGATGTTTTAAATCTTTTATTTTAGTACCTACTTTTGTAACTAATGCTTCTGGTACTTTAAAAGTCATACCATATTTAGAATTAAATCTATCCGCTATATCACGTGCAAGTTCTACATGCTGTTTTTGATCTATTCCAACTGGTACTAAGTCAGCATCACAATAAAGTATATCACTAGCCATAAGTACAGGATATGTTAAAAGTCCTATTGAGAAGTTTGAAGAGCCTTTACTTTTTTCTTTAAATTGTATCATTCTACTAGCCTCTCCATAATAAGTATTACATTCAAGTATCCATGAAATTGCTGTTATATAAGGATTTTTAGACTGAATATACATTGTTACTTTATTAGGATCTACTCCACAAGCTAAATACATTGCTACAAATTTCTTTACTCTTTCTTTTAATAAAGTTGGATCTTGATAAATTGTTAATGCATGCAAATCAGCAACAAATAAAAGTATTTCATAATCTTCATTATTTTGCATGTCAATAAGTGGCTTAATTGCACCTATATAATTACCTAAAGTTAAATTACCTGTTGGTTTAAGTCCTGTTAAAACTCTTTTCATTTAATCACTTCCATAACAATATTTTACAGCAAACATAAAAAAAAGTCTATAAAAGACCTTTTATTTATTAAGTTTTTTTACATTATAGTTTAATAATTATCAAATTAATACCACAACTCACTTAGTTTTAAACTAGTACTTTCTGGCATAGGACTAGGAAGTTCTAAATTAACTAGAAGTGGTATTTTAAAACCTGTTCCAAAGGCTAAACATGTTCCAGAATTTAATGTTTTAAGTTTCTCTAAACTTTCCATATCAACATTAGTACTAATATTCTTTACTATTTCAAAATCATTTGGATGGAATATTCTAAATACTATAAAGTTTGAACATTGACTAAGTGCAGTACTAGAAAGTTCACAAGGTCTTTGTGTAATAAATGTTAATAAAGTACCATATTTTCTTCCTTCTTTTGTAATTCTATCAAATATATTATAACCTATTATATTTATATCATTATCATTTTGTACATATCTATGTGCTTCTTCCAAAATAATATTTATTGGAAAAGAACCTCTATTTTGTAATCTATTAGTATAGTTAAAGAATAGTTTAGAAAACAACTTAGTTAATACTTTTGCAAATCTATCATCTACATGACTCAAATTAATATCAATTAACTGAACATTTTCTCCTATATCAGTTTTAAATATATCTTCTACAAAAGATTCTTTAGTCATAAATTTATTTACTTCAAAAATACTCTTATAATCACTATTTATTATTGTTTGAAGTCTTGTTTTTAATATATTATTTTTTGAATAACTATCAGAACTATTAATAGTTCCTTCACTTAAAAGAGCAAACTCTAATGCATAATATAAATCATCTAGAGTATAAGTATAATCATAATTAATCATTATATTATCCAAATTTAATCTAGTAAACTTCTTTAAAAATTCAGTTACTAAACTTATTGCATTCAATTTACCATGTTCATCTATTAATAAACATTGTTTAAGAGTCCTATCATATCCAGGTTGTCTTATAATTGATTCCAAATTTAAACTTTCAGTATTATAACTAGTTAAAACTGCTATAATTTGATCCCTTATTTGACTAGCTGATTTACCAGAAGTTAATATATCCAATAAACATTTTGCAATAATATCATTTTTATATTCAATTACTTTTTCATCTTCACTAGTAAAAATATAAACTAATTTAAGTGTTTTTTCTAGTACTGGTAACTGCATAGCATCTGTCACTTGTAAAAGTATTGCTAAATCATCAACTTCTAAAAAGTTAGGAGGAATTTTTAACATTAATTCATCTACTTCTTCAATACTAGTTGTATATTTTTTAAAGTTCATGTTAACACTATTCATTTTAGTAAAAGCATTCTTATATTCTCCATATGCATCAAATATTACGAAATGACTATTAACTGGTCTTTTTTCAGAGTTAATTATTATGTTTTGAAGTATTCTAGTAACACCACATGACTTACCACTTCCAGTATTACCTATAATAGCAGAATGGTTTGCAAAAAAATCATCTATTGGTAAATTAATATTAAAACCTTTATATATACTTGATTCACCTAGTACTGGTAAACCCTTACTTTGAGTACCTATAACTAACTCTAGTTCACTTACATTAATTATTCTAGGTACTGTATTAGGTTTTTTTACTACTCCAGGATAAAACTTATTATTTTTAATTTCACCAACTAAAAGAATATCAATTACTTCATCGGTTATTTTAGTTATTTCACCCATTACTTTTCTATCTTTTTCAGGAAAAATAACATGACAATTCATTAGTTCACTATGTGTTACTTTACTAAGATTTTCAATTTTACATGAGTTTCCATCAATAGTTAAAATTTTTCCAAACATATTTTCAACATCCCTTTACTATATAAATATATCATATTTTTTCAATTATTTAAAGCATTTTTTGATTTTTACTTGACTTTATACATTAATATATGATATTATTTTGTTGTTCATGGCGATGTAGCTCAATTGGCTAGAGCGCACGGTTCATACCCGTGAGGTTGAGGGTTCGATCCCCCCCGTCGCTACCAAAAGGAATTCTGCTCGAACTTTTGAGTTTCGAGTTTGATAAATAACTAATTCAGAAATGGATTAGTTTTTTTGTTGTTAAAAACTATCCTAGAAGAAAGGATGGTATTATGGTAAATATTATTAAAAAAGAATTACTTATTGAAGAATCATTAAGAAAAAAATTAGAACTAATATGCGAGTTTGCAAAAACCACACCGACAATTATCAATGGAAACATAAGAAAGATTGATAAAACTAATTTAACTTATATTGAACATAATAGAATTATCATCAAAGATAAAACTTTCTTAATATTCAATTATTCTAATGAAGTCTTTATTGAAAATTTATCTAATAAGATTAAATTATCTGAATTATAAATTAAAAATGGAAAATTAATTGTAAAACAAATTAATTTTATGGTACAATAGATTACATTAGTTTGGAGGTGCTATATGTCTAAAATTAGTAATGTATTAACTATGCTTGAATATTTAAGTTCAGGCAGAAAATATAGCATATCAGAATTATCTGAAAAATTAGAAGTTAGTCCTAGAATGATTCGAGTTTATAAAGATGAAATAGAAAAAGCAGGCATATACATAGATACAATTAAAGGTCCATATGGTGGATATGTCTTAAATCAAAATATAAATGTTCCAAAAAGATTTATAACACCAAATGCTATTAATATTAAAAACAAAGAATTTTATAATATAGTTAATAAAGCAATCAAAGAAAAAAGAAAGTGTTATATAGAATATTATTCTAAAGATAAAAAAGAGATTTCTGCAAGAACTATTCATCCTTACGATTTAATATTACTTGGATCAGAATGGGGAGTCGCTGCATATTGTGAGAAAAAACAAGAGATAAGACATTTTTATATAAATCGCATTAAAGAAATAAAATTATTAGAAAATTTTTATAACTGACATATATATTTCCTCTTCTTTTGTTAATATATAATTAGCAAGGGAGAGGTTTTATAATGATTAAACATACACATACTGAACCTACAGAATTAAATTTTTCTAAACTAGAAGAAAGAATAATGCAGGTTAATGATCCATGTTTAGGTAAATATAATGACATAAGAGAAATGCTATATGATTTAACCATAGATAATAAACCAACATTAATTATGGCAACTGGAGGTTCTAAAGTAATAGCATATTATTTACAACTAATTATTGAAAGATTAGGATTAACTGGAATAATTTGTGAGGTAATTGAACCAAGAGATTACTTTTATAAAGCAAATAGAGGCATGTTTTCTAATTTAATTGCCATTTCTGCTAGTGGAAATACTAATGGAATTAGTGAAGCATTATTAGATTTTAGAGGTAATAAGTATTTAATTACTGAAAATAAAAAAGAATCTAATTATCAAGTAGTATCTTGGAGTAATGAACTTTATGATAGAGAAAAAAGTTTTATATCATTAGCTACTAGTCTAGGACCAATATCATTACTTCTTGATTCTACTACTTCACTAAATCTAGAATTAGGTTCAAACGAAATAAAAAGAATAAATGATAAAATAAAAGAATTATTATCAAGAAGTAAAGAAAAAATAAATAAATTAAATATAGATTTTAAAGATACTTCATTAATTCAAATAATGAGTGGATATGAAACAAAAACTTCTGCAAGTGTTCTAGAATCTAATTTAACTGAAGTCGGATTAGCACCAGCAGTAATTCATGATAAAGGTTCATATTGTCATGGAAGAAGTAATTTATTATTTCAATACCCAAATAGTAAATTAATTTACTTATCTCACGGATTAAAAGAATTAGATAGTTTATTAATCGAATCTATCAATAGTGAATATTCAAATATATCTGTTTTTGATACAAATGATTTAAGTGATAACATTTTTTGGAAGGAATATTATTTAATTTTACAAATGTATTTCTTATCTAAAAAAATAGCTAAAGATAAGAATATAGATTTAACACAACCAGAATATAATCCAACTTTGGTAAAGAAATTATATAAATTTAAAGGAGAAATGTAATATGGAAAATTTAACTTATACAACTGGTAATTATGGTAAATATGTTTCAGTAAAAGAAAAATTTGAAAATGCTGGTATTACTATTGATTATTTTAAATGTGATTTAGATGAGCCAGATGTTAATGATATTGAATTTATATCTAAAGAAAAAGCAAGGCAAGCATACGAAAAATTAGGTAGTCCTGTATTTGTTGCCGACTCAGGCTTCTATATAGAACATTATCCTGATAATCCAGGATATCCAGGTGCCTTTGTAAAAAGAAGTGGTGTTAGTTCTAATGTGAGCAAACTTTTAGAAACAATGAAAGATGTAACAGATAGAAGTTGCTATTTTCTAGATTGTCTTACTTTCTTTGATGGAAATGAATACTATCAATTTTTTGGAATTAGCAGAGGTTCTTTATCAAATGAATTAAGGGGACATGAAAATAAACGAGCAAAATCAAATCTATGGTATGTATTTGTACCGGATAATTGTATTAAAACACTAGCACAAATGACTGATGAAGAAAGAAATAATAGACCTGATAATAGAACAAGTGCTACAGATGAATTCATTAAATGGTATATATTGAATCGCAAAAATGCAAAAAAATTAACTAAAAAATGTTAAAATAAACGATATCTATGGTAAAATGTATTTAGTGATTAGTTGTTTATCAACTATTCCTAAGGTATCGGAAATACTATTTGTCCGTACCATGAGGAATTCTGCTCGAACTTTTATAGTTTCGAGTTTGATAAATAACTAATTCAGAAATGGATTAGTTTTTTTGTATTTTACAAAAGCTATCCGAAGGAAAGAATGGTATTAAGGTAAATATTATTAATGAAATTAAAAAATTATATCAAAATGATTTCGATACTTCATCATATTATAGTAATACAAAATTTAATATATTTATTTAGAGATCAAGAAATCATATTGACTAAAAATAAATGGAATGAAAATTAGAATGAAAGAACCTCGTGCATATTTTATTAAATATGTTGCTCCAATAATAAAAAATTATTTAAATTGTTCAACTTGTGATGATTTAGAATGTATTAAAATACAAAAAAGTCTCTTAAATCAAAATTAAGAGGCTTTTTATTTTAGTATAAACGGATAACACAACTAATAAAAGTTGCATCTCTAAGACTCATATAACCCTTGGTCATTGAGTACTTAAATTGTAGCACAAATTATAAAGTCAATCCATGGACATTTTGTACTACATTATATAGTATTCCCGTTATTAATTAATTATGTATAATAACATTATTATTTTGTTTTAACTTTAGCAGAATTAATTATTTTTAAGCTTTCGCCAATTTGAGGTTCTAACTCTTTTATTTCATCAAGTGAATAATAATCTTTACCAGTATGTCCTTCAACATAATCACTTACCTCAGTAAGACAAACTTGATAATTATTTTCTATTAAATATTTATAATATTCTTCATTATATGTTGTACTTATACCATCAGAATAAACAATCATATTTTCATTTGGCAAATCATATAACTCAACATGACATCCTAAACCACATAAAATATTTTTTTTATAAAATATGTATTCACTTACTTCATATGTTTCTTTATTGAAAAGTAAATATACATTTGCACTATTATATAATTTTACTGCTTCACCATTTTGCATTACATATTTATAATAATCATCTACATTTGAATATTCAGAAGAAATAGTAACATGTTTAGGGACTCCATTTTCATCTTTATTACTAGTACAACCAGCAGTTCCAAGCATTACACCAGCTAATCCTAATGCTAATAATCTTTTCTTAATTTCTATTAATTTGTTTTTGTCCATATATATCCTCCCAAAAAAACAAAAGTCAAGATATATTATAGCAAAATTAATTTAAAAATCAACTTTTTTCCCTAAATTTATAAGTTAATCTTTATTAATTTAAAAATTATGTTATTATTATAGTGATTAGTTGTTTATCAACTATTCCTAAGGTTTCGGATATACTATTTGTCCGTACCAGAAAGAATGTTACTCACTTAATTGTGAGTTTTTTTATGGAATTTTTTACAATATTGTTTTATAATATTGATGTGATGTATATGAAAAAAAGAGTGTTAATAAGTTATTTAAGTTATTCTAAACTTAGTTTAAATACTGCTTATAATTTGTATGACTTACTAGATAAAAACAAATACGATATTCATTTACTAGATATATCAAATTACTTTAATAATAAAATAAATATATTTAATAATTATTTATTTAAAGATTATAAAATTAGTTTATTAAATGGTTTACTCTATAAAGTAATGAATAATAAAATAGTTAGTAAACAGTATTATAAATACAGTATTAAATGTTTTGATAACACAAATCTTAGAGATTATTTTAAAAAAATAAAACCTGAACTTATAATATGTACCCACTATAGTGCAAGTTATATAAGTGCTTACTATAATAAATCTAAATTAATAAATAGTAAAATAGTTAATTTTGTTACTGATTATACTATGCATGAATCATGGACTATTAATTCTAAAGAAATTGATAAGTATGTAGTACAAAATGACATTGTTAAAAATGAGTTTATAAAAAAAGGAATAAATCCTAAAGATATTTATTCATATAACATTAATACTAATTTAGATAGTGTTGAAGATAAAAATACTATTTTAAAGAAATATAGTCTAAAAAAAGATAAAAAAAATTATTTATTTTTTGCTGATATAGATATGGGTTATGAATATTTTAAAACAGTATGTAAAAAGAACTATGATATTAATTTAATAGTTTCAACTGGAAATAATAAAGAATTAAAAAGTAAATGTGAAGAATTTATTTATAACAATAATATAAAGAATACTCTAGTACTTGGTTTTTCAAAAGATATATATGCATTTATTAATATAAGTGATATAGTTATATCTAAACCTGGTAGTAGTATTATTAACGAAGCTTTACTTATGGGAAAACCTGTTATAATGACTAATCCACAAAATAGTAGTGAAGTTTTTAATATGAAGTATATCTTAAAAAATCATTTTGGTTTAAAAGCCAGAACACCAATTAGTTTAAGAAGAAAAGTTAAATTATTAAATACTTATTCATTTATATTAAATTCTATGAAAAATAAAATTAAGAAACAAATTTCTAGTAATGAGGGAAGTATAGACTTATTAATAGAAAGTATTTTAAAAGAGTAAGAAATGTCTTACCCTTTTTTTAGTCTGCATAGTTTTTAAAATAATTTTTAATAAATACTACTGGAGTACCTTTATCTCCACTTCCACTAGTTAAGTCACATAAACTACCTATTAAATCAGTATATCTCCTTGGTGTAGTTCCTTGACTTGCCATTGTACCTTTTAAATTATTAGATTTTTCTTTTATTTCTTCTTTAATCTTATTATTTAATTCTTCTCCACTTAAACCAGCAAATTTATTATCTGATAAATATTTAAGTTTAATTTCATTAGGAGAACCTTCTAATCCACTAGTATATGCAGGACTTACTACAGGGTCAGCTAATTCCCAAATTTTTCCTACTGGATCTTTAAATGCCCCATCTCCATAAATCATAACTTCAACAGTTTTATTAGTTAATTCATACATTTTCTTTTGTATATCATTTACAAGATTTTGTCCATCTTGAGGAAATAATTTTACCTTTTCTTCAGTAGCGCGATTACTTCCTAAAAGTCCATATTTAGAATTATAACCACTTCCATTAATACTATTAGTTAATAAATCATCTAATCCTAAAACAGTAACTCCACCATTCTTTTTAATTAATTCTTTAGTTATATTTCTTGTATGAATATCAGCACATAATACTTCTTTAGTATAATCTAATATTACTTCAGGATTATTAGAAAAAACAAACTCAACATCACAATTTTCTTTTTTACATAAATCTCTATAAAAATCCACCATATTTACACCAGTAAATACATGTTTAAAATCTCCAAATTTTTCAGAATATTCTTTTTCACTCATAACATAATTATTAAGAGGAATATTTAAGTTTTTTAATCTATCTTTATCTAAAATATCATTACCTACTTCATCTGATGGATAACTTAAAACAAATGTAATTTTATCCATAGCACGTGCAAAAGCACTTAGTAGTACTGCAAATCTATTTCTACTTAGTATTGGATAAACTATTCCTAAATGTCTAGTCTTCACTTTACTTTTTAAATCTTTTGCTATATCATTTATAGTACAATAGTTTCCAGTACTAATTCCTACCACTGCTTCAGTTACAGCAATTATATCTTTATCTTCAACACTCATATTTAATTCATCAAGTGCAGATAATACACTATTTACTGTTATATCAACTAAATCGTCTCCTTCTTTAATAACTCCAGTTCTTACTCCTATACTCATTGTTCCAACTTTACTCATATTTAGTCACTCTCCTATAATATTTTATCAAAGAGTAATTTATTTTTAAAGTATATTTACATTTATTAGTAAACTCATTGTAAAGTGTTTATTTTATTGATAATAGCAATACCTCAATAATATTATATTAAATTTTAAAAAGAATTCTGTAATTATAGTTTTTTACCTTAACAAGTATATTTGATACTAAAATAATAATGTTTTAATTAATAATAAAACCTCGTTAAAAACGAGGATTAATATTCAAAATGGTGACCTGTACGGGATTTGAACCCGTGAATGCAAGCTTGAGAGGCTTGTGTGTTAACCATTTCACCAACAGGCCAGTTCACGCATACAATTTTACCATATGCGTGATACTTTTTCAATTAGAATTTGCTAATTCTTTCTTTTATTCTGTCTTTTCCAAGAAGTTTTAATATTTCGTATAAGTCAGGTGTCATTGTTCTATTAGTAACACTTACTCTTATAACTTCACATGCATGTGCAACTGAGCCTTTGTAATTTTCAGGATTTTTCTTATATTCTTTAGTTTCGCTAGCAAAACCAAACTTAGGACACATTTCTTTAATCTTGTTAAACCATGTTTGTTTGTCGTCAGCTTCATCATACACACTATCTATATAATACTCAAGTAACTCTTTAGAATAGAAGTCCTTCCTTTCAAAAGTCTTTTCTTCATTAAAGAATAACTCGTCATACATATAACCTATTTCTCTTTTAACTGCACTAAAGCTTTCTATGTCTTTTCTAGGTCTTTCTACTTCTCTTTCAATGTTTAGTACATTAATTGTATAGTCTTTATACTTATTTATTAATTCATTAAATTCTTTATCATAAGTTCTTGACCAAGCATCAACTAAATTAAATACTTCTTCTGCTTTTAGTCTACTAATATAATTTTTAGAAATATTAATAAGTTTTTCTAAGTCATATAATGAACCACTTGTACTCATTTTATCAAAAGTAAATTTGAAATCTTTATAAGTTTTGTCAGGGTTAGCCATAAACCACTCTTCAAAGTTAGAATTAACTAAAGTTGCAAAATATAGTTTAATTGCTTCAACTGGAATTCCTCTTTCATGATAAAATGCTACAGCTGCCTCTGGGTCTTTTCTTTTACTAATTTTTCTTACTTTATCTCCATCTTTCTTATTAAGTGGAAGTAAATGTGCAAATTTTGGTGCTTTAAAACCACATGCATCCCATATCTCTAAATGATAAGTTAATGAAGAAATATATGAGTCATCTCTTGTAACAGTAGTAACTCTCATGTAATGGTCATCACACACATGAGCAAATGCATAAGGTGGTACTCCATCACTTTTAATTAAAACTTGATCTATATCATTTTCTGGAAGTTCAAGTTTTCCTTTAATTAAATCATTAAACTCTACTTTTTTATTAAAGTCTCCCATACTTTTAAGTCTTAAAACCCATTTATCTTTGTTTTCTAAATGTTTTTTAATCTCTTCCATTGATAAATTTCTACACTTTGCATAATGTCCATAATAGCCTATTCTGTCTTTAATGTCTTCTTGATGTGTTCTCATTTCTGTTAATTCTTCTTCTGTACAGAAACATGGATATGCTCTTCCAATACTTACTAAGTATTTAGCAACAATATGATAAATGTTTAATCTATCTCTTTGTTTATATGGTCCATAATTACCACCAGTAACTGGACTTTCATCTATTATATAATTAAATTCTCCTAAATCATTTACAATGTGCTCTATTCCATTTTCAATTGATCTTTTTTCATCTGTGTCTTCAATTCTTAATATAAATACGCCATTACTTTGATGTGCAAAAACTTCTGGTATAAAAGCAGCATACATATTTCCCATATGCATTCTTCCAGTTGGACTAGGCGCAAAACGGCATACCTCTGCTCCTTCTGGTAAATTTCTTTCAGGATACATTTTCTCCAAGTCTTCAATAGTAGTTGTCACTTCTGGATATAAAAGTTCAGCTAATTCTTTGTAATTCATTTTCTCACTTCCTTTAAAATATAGTACTATTTTACTATATTTTGCTTTATTTTGCCATATTTTTTTAGAATTTATTTAAAAATATTATATAATTTTACTTTAGAAACGATATGACAAACAAAGAAAAGATAACTAAGTCATTAGAAGATTATATAAAAGAATATTTAGAATTAAAAGAATTAGAGTTATCAAAGTTAACAATGAAAGAATTAGAAGATTTAGTTAATGAGAAAGCAAGAAAGAGTTCAAGATAAACCTCTTGCTTTTTTATTTTTTCTAATGTATAATTAAGTTACTGCTCCTGTGGCGGAATTGGTAGACGCGCACGACTCAAAATCGTGTATAGAAATATGTCAGGGTTCGAGTCCCTGGAGGAGCACCAAAATTAATAAAAATGCTAGTAACAAATATAATCTACTTTCCCGTAAAAGAAAGTAGATTTTTTGTTAATTACATTGATTTTGAAATACTATTATTTTCTAAAGAAAAACCGAGACTTTCCAGATATTTTGTATATTTGTTTACATCTTCTATTTCCAAACAGTCAAGGTCAATTATAACTATCTCACCTGCTTTTTTAACTTTCAAATTATTATTGTTATCAATAGAAGTAGCTATACTATTTCCTACATCAAAATTAATATCTTCATAATGCACTTTATTATCTTTAGTTAAAAAGCCAAGATTTCCAAGATGTAAGTCAGTAGCTTTTAAACCAATACTATGTAAATATTCGGAAATTTCTTCTCTTTTTTTATCAAGTTTTTCTTTAACTATTTCATTATTCACTTCATCACACATAATAACCCTTTGCGTAACTTCAACATGTATAGGGTATCCATCAAATTCAAAATCACGATTTATAATTGGTTGTAATAAATATTCACAATATGTTATAGTTGTTTTTCTTCTAGGTTTACCTATTTTTATAATTTTATCTCCTATACCATAAACTATTGAAGTTGTACCCTTGCCAATATAATTTAACTCTGAACTAAGTCCATTCTTTTTACAATAATTAGTTAAATCTTTAATTAATAGTTTAAAGAACTCATTAAATTCTTGCTTCTGTTTTAAAGAAAAAAACAAATCTTCATATTCAAAAGTAGATGTTTTATCTTTATACCTTTGAATAAATTTATCTCTATCTTCTAACTTAAAATCTAAATTTCCTAACATATTTTGTTTTATGTTTTCAACATATCCATCTTTTATATAAAAACCATTAAATATATTTTCATTTACATATTTATTAAAATAAATTGATTCTTTTGAATTATCTATGGTGATACTCTTAATCATTGTATCTTTTCCAAAAAATGGAATACTTAACATTTCTTCTTCATTCTCAACTAAAATATAAGAAAACCCAACAATATCAATTAATTTATATTTTTTAGTTGTTTCATAACCATAACTAGAAAAATAAGTTAATGTAATTAGACAATCAGTTTTCATTTTTAACCTAGTATAAACTTCTATTAAATCACTCATTAGTCTCACCATCCTAATAAAATACTACCATATCTAGCACAAATTATCAATACCATTTAAGTTAAAAAAATCAAGTAATTAAAGCTCAAAAAAACGACTATTTTTAATTACTAGTCATTTTCTTTATAATTTGATTTATATAGTTCCACTTCACTATTATCTACTGGACTATCTTTAATATCTAGTTTAGGTAAATCACTTTTAGTAGCAAGTCCAAAATAATCTAAAAATTCATTAGTTGTTTTATAAAGATTAGGTTTTCCAATAGTATCTTCTTTACCACATTCTCTAATAAAACCTCTTGCTAACAGTTTTCTAACAATTTGACCACTAGACACTCCTCTTATTTCATCAATTCTAACTCTTGTAATAGGTTCATTATAAGCAATTATTGCAAGAACTTCCAAACTAGCATTACTTAATGTAAATACTCTACTATCAGTAACCAATTTTTCATAATATTCTTTATGTTCACTTTTAGTAGTAAGTTTAAACGTATTTCCTAAAAAACTTATTCTCAAGCCACGTTCAGGAGATTCATAATCACGTCTTAACTCAGTTAATATTCCTTTTACATCTTCTTCAGTAATACCTAAAATACTCGCAAGTTCTTTAATAGTAATTCCTTCATCTCCTACTACAAATAATATTCCTTCTGTTACACTTTTTAAATTCATTCTAATCAACTCTTTCAAGTAATATCGTTCCAAAGTTTTTATCTTGTTTTAAAACAATTTCCTTATCTTTAGCCATTTCTAATATTCCTAAAAATGTTACCACTATATAAGGTCTACTTAATTCTTCAAACAAACTTAAGAACTCTACTATTTTTTGCTTTTTTAATATACTTCTTATTTTATTTACCCTATCACTTACTGATAACTCTTTTTTTGCTATCTTAGTATTTAATGGTTTAGAGTATTCTTTTCTTTCTAATAACTTTTGTAAAGCAACTAATAAATCATTAGCACTTACTCCTTCATTATTTTCTAATTTTTCAGTTGTATATAACTCTCTTTTCTCGGGAACTTTTGTATAATAATTACTTCTTTTATCTTCAAGTGTTCTAAAAGTACTAGTACTTTCTTTATATTTCTGATATTCAAGTAATCTTCTTTTTAATTCTTCTTCAGGATTAACACTTTCTTCATTTTCATCTTCTTTAGGTGGTTTAGGAAGTAAATATCTACTTTTCATTTCAATTAATTCACTAGCAGTTACTAAATATTCACTTGCTATATCTAAATTCATTTCTTCCATTTCTTTTAGATAATTAATATATTGTTCAGTTATATCTACTATTTTTATTTCACTTATTTCTATTTTTGACTGTTTTACTAAGTGCAAGAGTAGATCTAATGGACCCTCAAAATCCCCGATTAAAAAATTATTCATTAGTTACAACTCCATTTACTATTTTCTTCTTTTAATTTTATTTCTCTTTTAGTAGTAGCTAAACTATATAATGGTTTAACTTCACTATCTGTATAAGAAACTAAATCTAATTTATATTTTAAACTATTTTCATCAAATGTCAAGTCAGTAACTTTACCAGTTAAAAGTTCTGCTTCTTTTTTAAACTCATCTTTATAAGAATAAATTTCATCTTCTTTTAGTTTTATACTTTCTTTTGAAACTTCATAATTTGAAAGACCATTGCTACTAAAGTTATAAGTTACTTTAGTTACTAAATTATAATTGTTTTCTGTTGTTTTATAAGTACATACTAATATATCATTTAAATCATTAAAATCTTTAGTTTCAAGTATATTTATGCTAGCATACACTACTTCTTTATATAATTCATCACTCAAATTAATTTCATATAAACTCTGTACTTTTCTATTTAATTTAGTACCAGGGTTAAACTTAGTTCTATATATAACTACTCTTTTAGAATTATATAATTCAATATACACATTTAACTTTGAAGCATCATCTATACTCTTATCAGGAAGATACACATTACTTATAATATTTCCTGTTTTCTTTGTAAAACTATAAAACCTGATATTCTTTGCAATAATATGTCCTTTTTCATTATTTATTTCTAATAAACCATCTTGTGTTTCATAATATTCAATATTCTTTTTAGGAACAGTCACTACATCCTGAGTAGGTGTTTTATTTATTAGTTTAGATAGTTCAGGCAAGTAAAACGCTACTAAAAGTATAGGAAGTAATATGATTATTGAAGATATACCTGCTTTTTTTGCTTCTTTCTTTTCTTCTTTAGTTATAGAATTACTATCTAAGTCTAAAATTTCTATACTACTTCCATTTTCATCTATTACTTGTTTATCAAAATTATCTTCTACTTTTTTATTAGTAATTTTTTTAATTTGAATTTTACCAAATAACAAAAATACTATTTCTAATAACTTTGTAACACTTAAAATAATTATTGAGTTTTGAGTATTTAAAAAGTTGATAGAATTTAATATTTCTAATGGAAAATCAAATAATATTAAAATACATATAGTTGCAAGTAAATCCATAAAAAATAATATAATACCAAATAAACTATTAGATACTACTTTTCCTAAATAGTACTTATTTATAAAAGGAATCCATGCTAAAAAAACACTCTTTTCACTTTTTAATTTAGATAATTTAGTTAAAACTATTCCATTAATAATATAATGTACCGACATTAAAAGAAATACTATAACTAATATAATAAATAAACTTTGTGACACACTACCCATATTATAACCTCTCTTTACTATATATAAGTATACCAAAAAACTAGAGATTTCTCTAGTACTTTGTTTATTATTTCTTAATTTTGTGGTTTACAAGTAATACTGACTATGAAAGACATTATAATTGTTACTGTAAGTCCTCCTGATGAATTAGATAAAATACCAGTTAGAAGTCCTGTTATTCCATCATTTTTAAACCCTTCATATGCACCCTTAAATAAGGTATTCCCAAAGTTTGTTATTGGTACTGTTGCACCTGCTTCACTAAATTTTATAAGTGTGTCATATATTCCAAAAAACGATAAAACAGACCCTGCTATAACTAAAAATGTATTTAAATGTGCTGGAGTAAGACTAGTATATTCGAGTACTAATTGTCCTATAGCACAAATTAATCCACAAATTATAAATGCATTTAAATATATCATATACTAATCACTTCCAAACTTACCGCATGTGAAACAGATGGAATTGATAAACCAATATTAACTGTCGTTTTAGAATGAAGTGCACCTGTTCCAACTATGAGTATTTTTTTATATTTATTTTCTTTTAATATTTTATTAAATAATATTAATGGTAAACAAGTAGGTCCTGAAGCACCTGCAATAGAACTACCAGTATCTTTATAAAGTAAAGCACCTGCATCCATTAAGTTATCAACTTTTAACTTATACTCTTTTTCTAAGTATTCCTTTAAAATATCTAAGCCATATATTCCTAAATCACCTGTTAATATTAAATCATAATAACTTGGTTTTCTTTTAGTATCTTTAAAATGTTCATAAATAGTTTTAGCAGCAGCAGGAGCCATTACTGCACCAAAATTATTTGCATCTTTATAGCCAATGTCTACTACACTTCCAATAGTCACACTCTCTATTTTTAAATTGGTTTTTTTATTAGTAACAATAGCACTTACACTACCTGTTGCAGTAAATGTATTTACTTTTTTTCTAATAGCACCATATTCTATTGGAAAACGAAATTGTTTTTCACTAACTAAATTATGTGAGGATGTTACTACTCCAACATTTTTTACACGCTTATTTTCCACAAACACAGATGCAATTAACAAACTTTCAGTAAAAGTAGTACAAGCACTATAAATACCTAAAAATGGTATATTAAAATTTTTCATTCCAAAGTCACTGGCAATTAATTCACTTTGTAAATCCCCACCAATAAAAAGATTTATATCTTTTTCTTTTAATTCACTTTTATTTAATAAACTTTGTACACATTTTTTAACATACTCACTTTCAGCTTCTTCTACACTTCTTTTTTCATAATAATAATCATCTATTAACAAGTCTCCCTTAACAGTAATACCATGTTCATTTTTACCCAATAAAGAATAATAATCTTTTATATAAGAACTATTAAATTTTATTGTCACATTATCACCCCTTTTAAAAGTGCTAAAAAGAAACTTACAACTAGTCCATACAATATTATAGAACCAGTTAATTTAAAAATGTTAGACCCTATTCCCTTTATAGGACCTTCACTTTTATGGTCCATTCCAGCAGAAGTCATAGCATGTGCAAAACCAGTTGATGGAATAATTAAACCACATTTTGCAAAAGAAACAATTTTATCAAAGAAACCAAGTCCAGTTAATATAGAAGATATTACTACTAATGTAATCATAACATACATGTAACTAGCACTTTCACTAAGCAAACATTTAGCTCTAAAAAGTTTAAATAAAACTTCACCAAACACACCCATTAATCCACCTATAAAAAATGAAACAAAAACATTTTTAAAAATATTTTCTTTCTTACTATGCTTTTTTACTATTTCGTTATAACTTTTTAAATTCAAAATAACTCACCCATTTATAATATGGACGAGTTATTAAGTTTTATACAGTTATATTACTTCTAATTTTTTTTAATACTTTACTTTCTTCACGAGATACTTGTACTTGACTTAACCCAAGTATAGTAGCAGTCTCACTTTGTGTATAATCCTTTAAGTATCTTAGTTCAATTATTTTTCTTTCATATGGAGTAAGACTATTTAATTCATTTTTTAAATCAATTAAATCATCAATTGTGTTAGTTCTATCAAAGCCTATTATTTTTTCTAAAGTGAAATTATCATCATTTAAATCTCTTTCTAAACTAACAGCAAATTCACTTTTTAGAATAGCTTCATTAAGTATTTGTTCATCAACACCTAAATAAGCACTTACTTCATAAGTACTAACACATCTATTATATTCGTGAGACAAATATTCTTTAGTTTGAACATAACTCTTATATAGTTTTAACATGTCTGAACTTACTTTCATATTTCTATCATTTTTAATATATTCTATTATTTCACCTAGAACATATTTATAAGCATATGTTGTAAATTTAGTATTACTCTCTTTATAGTTTTTATATGCTTTTATAAAACCAATAGTACCCACTTGAAATAAATCCTCAATATTATAATGTTTACTATATTTAGAGGCTATTTTATAAATGAAATTCTTATTTTCTAATATTACCTCTTCTAAATCTTTTATCATATTTTCATCACTCCTAGTGCAGTTAATTCATTACTTGTTTCATAAAAATTACTAATGTACTCTTTACTTCTTAGTTTTTCCTTAACTTCATTACTAGTTAAACTACATAATATAATCTTACCATTAGAAAAACTTACTAAATCATTTAGATTCATAAGTGCTTCAATACCCTTAATATCTATTACATTTAATTTATCTAAATTTACTACTATATACATAATACCATGTTTAAGTATAACCGGAAGAACCTCTTCATTAAAAGTATTAACTGTATTTTCATATAATTTACCACTTAATCTTACCCACAAAATCCCACTTTTGAATTCCATTTCTATATTTAACATATTTTGCCTCATACTTAATATATCTTATTTTTTATATTTTTTATACAAAAACGACATAATTAGATAATTATTTCTTTCTACATAATTTTACATATTTAATAAGTATAGGTAAAGATACAAGAAAAGATAATAATCCAAATATTAATATAAATGTTGATGTCTTATCAAAGTTAGAAGTTTTTTCCTCCGTTACCATTGCGATTGGTTTATTAAAGACTTCTTCATTATCAAGAACATTTTCATTTTCTTTACTAACAATTTCTTCTTTATTAATAGAATTTAATTTTTTAATTAAACTATCTATTTCCTTATCTTTATTGCTAATTATATTTTCAACTTCATTTTTTGTAAAATTACTATCTTTTTTTTCTATAACATAATCTTCTTCATCTTTAATATAACCTTTTAAATCTGTGTAATAACCTGGATAATAATTCTTATTAATAGCATAACACATATTCATTTTGTCTTTATATTTATATTGATAAGAAGAAAACTCTAAAGTTTTTGCTTCTTGTTTTGTTAAATCTAATTTAACATCAAGTATACATACTTCATTATCGCAAACATTACTAATTATAGTATTTTCATTATTAATATGATCAGCATGAATTTCTTCATTAATATAAGTTTCTAAAGTTAAACCTTTAAATTCAACATTTTCATTGTAATAATAAATTCTTATAATACTTTCTTCTAAATTAACTGGAGCAAACGGAAGTATTGTAAATGTATCATAATTTGATACTCTGGTTCTTGCATCATACCAATTATAAAGTCCATCATTAAAAGTATAACTATTTGCTATAGGTGTATAACCAATTTTATAGGTAATTGGTTTTAAATTTTTATCAAGTACTTCTATCTCATAAATATAAAAATTCTTATTTGAACCAAATGAATTAATTTGAATTTTATTAACTACATTTTTATTAAATACATAATTGTAACTTTCTTTCTCAATTATTCTACCATCTTTTTCTTCAGGTTTACTAAAACTATAAAAATAATCAGTATATTTAACCTTATCCTTAAGAAAATATTCACAATTACTTTCAGCATCAACCTCATAATGAAAGTTACTATCTTCTAACTTATACCATCTATATTTCACCTCACTTTCTGCATTTAATTTTAGTGGTAATACTAGTATTACCATCAGTGATGCTAAAATTTTAAAAAACTTTTCCATAACTTCTCCTTTCTGAAGGTTCATTTTGTCCTTCTACATACTTATACGTAAAAAAAAGCAAAATTACTTTTTTTATTTTGCTTTACATAATTATTTTACACACACATTTACATAAGATGTGTAAATTTAATATAACATAACTCTATATAAACTGTTATTTATTAACATTTAAAATAATTTCTAAATTATTCTTTAACCTTTCATCATTAGGATTTATATCAACTGCTAACTTAACATATTTTAAACTATTTTTTATATCTCCAATATAAAAATAACATAAACTTAATATATCATAAACTCTTTCATTCCACGCATACTCTTCATTAATATAATTATTAGTCTTTTCTTTTATACTATCTGCTTTTAATAAATACTTTATACATTTCTTATAATCTTTTATTTCATAATAATAAAATCCTAATAAGCAATAATTCTCTTTATTACTCGGTAATAACTTAATAGCTTTCTTTAACCACATCTCACTTTCATCTAATCTATTTAAACACTGATAACAAATTGATATAAATCTCATTGAACTACATTTTTCTTCTTTCCAAGTAGATGAAGGCATATAAACATGTTTTATTAGCATATCTATTGCTTTATTATATTCTTTATTATACATATACTCTCTTCCCAAATAATGAATATTTCTAGGATTTGACTGATCAAGTTTAACATCTTCTTCTAATAATTTTAAATAATAACTTCTATCTTTAGAAATATCTTTATAATGATTAATTTCTATCTTATCAGTAGTTAAAATATTTTCCTTTCTATCAAGAGTAAACTCTAATACTTCATGAACTTTATTTACCCATTTATAATTATTTCTAGTATGTATTTTAGATATATAATAACTCATTAACGAATTCCCTTTACTATCAAAAGTATAATTTAGATTATATTTTACTCTATCTGTATTATCTGTCCAAATACTCTCTAAAGTATTTCTCCAGCCTTTATTAAAGACTTCATCTAAGTCAGTTGATACCACAATATCTGCGTCACTCTTCACCATCTTAAGTGCATCATTTCTTGCTTCATCAAATGCAAAATTTTTATATTGTTTTTCTTTAACAATAACACCAAATTTTTTTAATAATTCTACTGAATTATCAGTAGAACCTGTATCTAAAACATATATTTCATCGGCCTCTTTCATACTTTCATACCAACGTTTAATATGTTTACTTTCATTCTTACATATAGCATATACACATATTTTCATTTTCTTTACCTCTATTATAAAATATGCTAAAATATTACTAGAGGTGTTAAATAATGAATATAGGAATAGATATAGATGGAGTTTTAACAGATTTAAGTAGTTTTTACTTAGATTATGGAAGTATGTATTATTATAATAAAGGAACTTATATTAAAAATCCAAATGAATATCATTTTAAAGATATATTTAAAGTTAGTCAAAAAGAAGATGATGACTTTTGGACTAGATTTATAAATGAATACTGTTTAAATACTCCACCTAGAAGATTTGCTAGTGAAATTATTAAAAAACTAAAAAATGAAGGAAATAATATTTACCTTATTACATCAAGAGACTTCTTAGTTAGTAAAACTGATAAAGGAAATGGTAAAATTGATATTACTAAAAAATGGTTAGAAAATAATGACATTTGTTATGATAAGTTAGTATTTTCTCCTCATGATAAAATACCTGATATAAAGAAATTAAATGTAGACATTATGATAGAAGATTCCCCAATTAATATAGAAAGTATAAGTAAGATTATTCCAGTTATAGCATTTGATACTAGATATAATAAAGATACAAAAAGTAAATATAGATGTTATAGTTGGTATGATATTTACAAAACTTTAACAGAATACAAAAAGTAGAATTCAATATGAACTCTACTTTTTAAATATTTTTATATCTTTAATTTTATTAACAACTTTATTATATATTGTTTTCATATCATTTTGTCCTTTCAATATATAATATGTTTATATTGTTTTTATGAAAAGGCTTATAACTAGCACCCACTTGTAGTTTCCTGTATTGTATATGGATTAGTTGCTGAGCCATCTCCTCCACTTGTCTTAACACAAGATTTTAAACTTATAACTGGACGAACTCCATCAGTTTTACTAACAGTAGTACTAAATAAACCACCAGGACTTCCAGAACCAGCTATACGAAACACATAAGCATTCCCACCTGCCCAAAAACTAGGTGACAACAACCACCAAAGAGTTGAATTTGTTATACTTGAATTAGCACTATTTAAATAATACCAAGCGTATGGGCTCTTTAAACTAGTTCCACTTTTTCCTCCTGCATACATTATCTCATCTACTGTCATTAGTGCAATAGGATAAGTAAGCTTTGCACTTGAATTACTCCCACTAAATGCATCTGTTGCTTCCGTGCAATCATATGTTGGTATATAACTTGTATATGCTCTTGCATAAGCTGCATAATAAAATGTTGAACTTGTGCTATACGAATCACCAGAACGCAAATTTCTATCATTACAATACACGGCTGTTGTACTCATATATTTTCCATAATTTGCATTTAAATTATTTTGATACCATGTATCTAAAATCCCCTTTATTGTACTATTATTTGTGTTTGTTCTATTATTTGAAAGTGAACTGCTTGTTCCATACTTGTATCCTGCATGCATTGGAGAATTATAAGATAAATTGAATGCACTCACATCTATATATGCACCTGTTGTGTCATGTGTTGTACCAGAATACAATAGTCTTACACCTCCGTCGGCATTTGTTCTTATTATCCTCCAGTAGAATCCTCCAAACTTTACCCAGTTATTTGTTGTATTTCCTGCATAATAATACACCGTTGTTGCTGTTGTATTATGTACATTCTTTTCTGTTGCAGTATACAATGTACCTGTTGTATTACTTGTTAATGTTACATTAAACACATCTCTAGTTTTCAAAGTCGTATTGTCTGCAAGTAACTTATCATATAAATTTGTTATAGAAGTTTTAAATGTTATACTGCATGTTTTTGTACTAGTTATATTATTTATTGTATATGTGTTTCCTGAAAGTGTTCCTCCACATGTATTCGTTTCTAGTTCTGCTTTAAAGCCTGAATTTGGTGTTACTGTAAAACTTACACTTCCATTATAACCTGTGGCTTGTGAAGACGGTAACACTGTTCCATTTGTTGAAGTTAATGTAACAATATAACCATCAGTGAAATCTATTGTACAATAGTCTGGTGTTTTTATATTACTTAAGAACACACCTTTTTTTTCATAATTCCATTCAGCTACAGAACCATTTTTACATGTTACATTTTTAACTACATTAGTAGTTAAAAGTTCAGCATATGTTTTTGTTGTACTTTGTCCATTTAATGTATATGCAACTAAATTTATATCACTTGATGGTGTTAATGTGTATGGGTCTTCACTTGTTCCACTTCCACTTGTTTGTACTTCTGTTTGTATATATACTACTG
>ERZ1023963.49-NODE-49-length-46268-cov-14.418562_pt1 | contig 46268 bp, 42 predicted proteins | sample MGYA00380427_ERZ1023963 | MGnify/ENA primary metagenome ERZ1023963 (study PRJEB33179, sample SAMN07449061) | human gut metagenome | biome: Human-gut; feature: Human associated habitat; material: Faeces | host: Homo sapiens | place: India:Kasaragod | collected... | reverse complement strand
ACTATATATAGTGAAATATATATTAACTTAAGAAACAACAAAAAAGATAATTTAGATCTAGGTTACTTACTTAATGATGAATTATTAAATATTAATGAAATAAAAGATACTATTTATCCTAAAGAAGAAAGAACTTCATCTTTATTACACATTGATTATGACAAAAATTACTCCTTAACTTCATACATACTCTTATTTTTTACATTTAGTATTATTGGATGGATGTGGGAAGTAATATTACATTTAGTAAATAATGGAGTATTTGTTAATCGTGGTACGATGCATGGACCATGGTTACCTATTTATGGTTGGGGAGGTTTAACAATTCTAATTCTATTAAAAAGATTTAGAAAAAAACCATGGAAATTATTTTTCATGTCATTCTTAACATGTGGAATAATCGAGTATTCAACAGCATGGTATTTAGAAACATTTAAACATTTAAGATACTGGAATTATAATGGATACTTCTTAAACATAAAAGGAAGGGTATGCTTAGAAGGATTAATATTGTTTGGATTAGGTGGCATGGTATTTACCTATTTATTAGCGCCCCTACTTGATAACCTATTTAAAAAGTTAACACCCAAAGTAACAAAAATAATATGTATTATATTAATAACTTCTTACTTAGTTGACTTTGTATACACTTCAACATTCAAGCCTAACACAGGTAAAGGAGTATCTTCTCCAGTAAAAAAAGTAGTAGAAAGTAATAGCGATAATCAAATAGTATTTAATTATTAAAAAACATGGTAACTCATCCAAATATACCAGATTAGGCAAAATATCATACACTTTAGACATAAAAAATATAATTACTAATCAATATGTTAAAATAAATTTGGAGGTCTAGTTATGGTTTTTACTATTATTATATTGGGAATTATAGTTTTTGCACTTTTTGGATATATAGTTAAAGAGGAAATAGAAGAAGAAAAAGCTAAAATAAAAACAATTAAAACTAAAATATTATTTAAAAGGTACGAAAGAGTAGTTTCTGGTGGAAGAAGTAGAATAGAAAACGTACTCAGATTTGATATAAATGGAGACAATATACCATTTGATGTAAGTAAAAAAGTCTACAACAAACATAATGTAGGTGAAAAAGGTATACTTACATACAAAGGGGAAGATTTTATAAAATTTGAAGTACAAAATGAAGAGTAGAAATACTCTTTTATTTTTGATTAAAATTTGGTAAAATATATGTAGAATAAAGGGTGAAGAAGTATGAGATATGAACCTAATTATAATGAAGGATTAAATAGCGAACAAGTTAATAAAAGAATAGAAGAAAATTTAGTTAACTTTAATTGTGAACCTACTACTAAAACTACTAAACAAATATTAAAAGATAACATATTTACTTATTTTAACATAGTTAATAGTATACTTTGTATATTAATGATTATTGCTGGTATTATTGGATTACAATTATTTGAAGCACTTAAAAACTCCACATTTATGGGGGTATTAATATTTAATACAATTATTAGCACTATACAAGAAATGATGTCAAAAAAAGTTGTAGATAAATTAAAAGTATTAGCATCATCTAAAGTTAAAGTTGTAAGAAATAGTACACCAATAGAAATAGATATTAATAGTGTAGTACTTGATGATATAACAGTTTTAGCTTTAGGAAGTCAAGTAGTATGTGATAGTATTATAAAAAAAGGAACTGTAGAAGTTAATGAATCATTTATTACTGGAGAAGTCGAACCTGTTGTTAAAACTGAAGGTGATACCTTACTTAGTGGAAGTTTTATAGTAAGTGGTTTATGCTATGCTAAAGTTGACCATATTGGAAAAGATAATTATATTTCTAAAATAAGTATAGAAGCCAAATATAATAAAAAAGTTAATTCAATAATTATGTCTTCATTTGAAAAAATACTTAAAGTACTTAGTATAGTTATAGTACCAGTTGGAATTATTCTTATGTATAATCAATTTAAAATAACAGGAAACTTTACTACATCAGTATTTAACACAGTAGGTGCTTTAATAGGAATGATACCAGATGGATTACTTTTACTTACTAGTTCAGTAATGGCTGTTAGTGTAATTAGACTAGGCAAACAAAAAGTATTAGTTCAACAACTATATTGTATAGAAACACTTGCAAGAGTTGACACTATTTGCTTAGATAAAACAGGTACTATTACAGAAGGTATTATGGAAGTAAGTAGTATCAAACCATTTAAAGATACTTTAGATAGTGAAATAAATGAAGCACTAAGTAATATAGTATATGCATTTAATGATACTAATCAAACAATGGAAGCAATAAAAGAAAAATATCCTTTAAAAGGAACTTGGACAGTTAAAAATACTTTAGAATTTTCATCAACTAGAAAATATAGTGCGGTTACATTTTATGAAAAAGGTACATATTATATAGGTGCTAGTGAATATATACTTGGTAATAATATTAATATAATAGAAAAATATTTAAATGAATACTCAGATAAAAGAGTACTGTTACTAGCAAAAAGTTATAGTGATATTGAAGTGAGTCCACATAATATAAAAGTTTTAGGTTTTATTTTGCTTGAAGATAAAGTAAGGACGTCTGCTCCAAGTACACTAAAATACTTTATGGACCAAGGTGTGGAAGTTAAAATAATAAGTGGAGACAACTATAAAACAGTTGAAAGCATTGCAAAAAAAGCAGGATTAGCAAATGTTGTAGGAATAGATGCTTCTAAATTAAATGAAAGTAATATTGATGAATACGTAGAAAAATACAATGTATTTGGAAGAGTAAAACCGGAACAAAAGAAAGAGATAATTCTCTCTTTACAAAAGAATAAACATGTAGTTGCAATGACTGGGGATGGTGTTAATGATTGCTTAGCCTTAAAACAAGCAGACTGTTCAATAACTGTAGCAAATGCATCTGATGCTGCCAAAAGTGTAAGTCAAATAATTCTAATGGATTCAAATTTTGAAAGTATGCCTAAAGTTGTATTAGAAGGAAGAAGAACAATTAACAATGTTGAAAGAAGTGCAAGTCTATTACTAATAAAAACAATATTCACTTCTATATTAGTCATAATTTGTTTATTTATGAAAAGTGAATACTTCTATTTACCAATACATCTTAGTTTAATAACTACTTGTACAATAAGTATTCCATCATTTATTTTAGCACTTGAACCTAATAACGAAAGAGTAAAAGGAAAATTTATGTTAAAAGTTATATCTAAAAGTATACCTGCGGCTTTAACTGTTGTATTCAATGTAATATTGATAACTTTATATAAAAATGCATTTAATATAGATGGAAATTTAGCTAGTACACTAATAGTTATTATGACTGGTACTACAGGATTTATATTCTTGTTTAGGTTGTGTAAACCATTTAATGTATTAAGAGCAAGTATGATAACTATTCTAATTGGTTTATTTGTATATGCTTTAATGTTCTGGTATAGTTTCTTTGATTTATCACAAATTACATTCAACACAATTTTACTTTACATATTATTTGCAATTGCAAGTGTACACGTATTTGATAGACTAAATAGTTTAACAAAATTTATAGTTAAAAAAATAGATAAAGAAAGTTTATGTTAATTCATAACTTTTTTTTCTTTACACATAACTTAAAATTTATAAATATAACTTATTAAAAAATGTTATAATATAAATGTGATATTATGAAAAAGTTAATTAAATTATTAATAGCAACTATATTTTTGTTAATTAGTTTTGTATTTATTATTGATATAGATGTTATATTTACTTCAAAACAATATATTAAAATCGATTATAGTGAATTAAAAAATGTTGACTGCATTTTAATATTAGGGGCTGGCATTTGGGATGATGAACCTAGTCCTATGTTAAAAGACAGATTAGACAAAGGAATAGAACTTTATAAAAATAATGTAAGTGGAAAACTATTAATGAGTGGAGACCATGTAAGTGAAGGGCATGATGAAGTAAATGTTATGAAAAAGTATGCAATAAATAATAACATTAATTCTTCAGATGTATTTATGGACCATGCTGGAATATCAACATATGATAGTATATATAGATTAAAAGAAATATTTGGTGTTAAAAAAGTTGTAATTGTAACACAAAAATATCATCTTTACAGGGCAATTTTTATAGCAAGAAGTCTTGGAATAGAAGCATATGGAGTAAGTGCAGAAGATATTCATTATAATGGTCAAGCTTTAAGAGAAGTAAGAGAAATACTTGCAAGAGATAAAGATTTTGTTAAAAGTCTTCTTAAAGTTAAATCTAAATATAGTGGAGAAACTGTATTAGTAAGTGGAGACGGAAATGTTACTAATGATGAATATACATATGAAAGGTAGGATGTGAAAGATTCTTTTTTTAAAAATTATAGTTAGTTTGGTATTATATACATATTTTATGGTACAAAGTAGTAAAAATCCATTAGACATTATTTATGATTATCCACCTAAAATAGTTAAATGCGTTATTGTAAAATGTGTATAGTTTTTTCAATGAATAGCTAAATATGTGATATAATTTTTTTAGGAGAAGATATTTATGAACATTGATTTTGAAAGAGATAATTACAAATTTAATGCTAGAGTGTCAGCAATTATTTTAAATAAAGAAAAAAATAAAATTTTATTATTTAAAATTGAAGATGGTAGAGATTATTTTTTATTACCAGGTGGAAGAATTGAATTATATGAAGATAGTTTAAGTGCTATTAAAAGAGAAGTTGTAGAAGAATTAGGATATACTATTGATTTTAATTTTTGCTCTATACAGGAAAATTTTATAACAAAAAACGATAAGAAAATAACACAATTTTGTTTTTGCTATAAAGGAATTTATGATGGTGTTATTTCCAATGATAGATTTGTTTGTAAAGATAATAATAATCAATACTTTTATTGGATAGATATTGATAATTTAAAGAATTACAAATTCTATCCAAAATCAACAATAAAACTAATTAATTCAAATAAATTAGAACATATTGTAGAAAAAGAAATTTAATAATAGATGCTTAAATAAATATTGATTCAAAAATTATGATAAGCTATAAGGAGGAATACATATAATGACAAAAACAATTGAAGATATAACAAATTTTATTTTTGTTGGTAAATCTTTAGAAGAATTATCTCATTATGATCTGTTAATAATAAATGCTGATTGGGTTGAAGAACAATTATCTAAAGATATAAGAATAATGAAAGATAAAAACATTATAGATGATAACACAGTGTTTATAGTATGTGAAGGACATCAACCAAATAATAATAGAAGTAGTGCTAATATATTAATAGAATATTTAAATAAAGAAAATATAAATAATAAAATGATTATATCTGATAAATATATTAGTAATCCTGAAATATTAAAAAATATAGATAAATTAGTAGATATAAATAGTTATAATGGAATACTTAGAATAGCAAAAGATTTTGTTGCTAGAAGATGGTTTATGAATGCTAGTAATTATAATTTTCCTATTGATAAATGCGATTTTTATGGAGTAGTAGATAATAGAAATATAAGTAAAACAGAATGGTATAAAAGTGAAATAGGTATTAATCAAGTAATGAAAGAGTTTATTAATATAGGAAATCAAACCATTAATAAAGAACTTAGTATAAAATAATATATAAAATATGTATAATTTATGGGCAATATGCGATTATTAAAAAAGTTTTATAATATATAGAAGGAGAATTAATTAAAAATGAATACAGTCTATTTAATAAGGCATTCAAAGTCAATGAAAGTTAATAACACTTTTAATAAAGGCAATCTACAATTGCAAAATGAAAAGTCTTCTCTTTCAATTGAGGAAGAACAAATTGCTAAAGATAAATTAAATAAAAAGGAAAAATAATAATTATAATAACTTCTATAGAAGAGTGTTATAAGAGAGTAGTAAATAGATGGAAAGAAATAAGTAAAAACTATAATGAAGAAGAACTAACTAGATATCAAAATAGAAAACTTGGTATGTTTGAGTGGTATAAATCATTAAATAAATTTTTAGAAAATGTTGATAAATTAAAGATGGTTATAAAATGATAAAAGCAGAAATAAATAAAAGAATATTTGAATTACAATTAGATGATGAAATTATTAAATTTGTAGATGAAAGATTGTCTGAACTAGAAACAAATAGCCAAGAAAAAATTGTTGGACAAAATTATACTGATAGCTTTCAAGACTATATATCACAGAAAATCCATTATAAAGTAGCTGAAAACTTTGATGATTCAGAATGTCCCAATTTAGTTTATGATGATAAAACACCATATATTAATTTGATTAAAGAAATCAAAAAGAGTTCTTGGTATAACGAGCTAACACTGGTTTCTACAATATTCTTCACTATTCATAATTATTTGCCAAGTGATGATATTGGATTAGGTAGATATTTAATTTATGCATCTCACAAAAGTCTTATGTAATAAGGGTTTATTTAATGTGATGATATCAATTACTTATGCTCTTGCTAAATTGTTCAATTAATTTCACAATTTATGGGCCAGTATGTCACATTTGTGGGATTTTAAAATTGATGTAGGAAATAGTAAAAACACATGGTATAATAATAATGTAAGGTTGTGATTATATGAGAATAGACTATGACTTAATTGAGAAAATTAATGATGAAATATATGATAATGATGATTATTATAATGAAGAATATTATCAAGTATTATGTAAAAAAGCTAAAAATTTGCAACAATATATTTCTAAATATAATATAACAGATCCTTTAACTAAAGTTATATTAGGACAAGAATGGATGGATTATGATTTAGTAAAGGAAGAATTACAAAAAATTTCTTTATCAGAAAGTCAATTTAAAAGGTTTAAAAAAATAAAATCAAATAATAATGCCTGGTATGAAACAATGAATCCACTTATGTTAGATGACAAATATTCTTTTTTGGATAAGTATATGGATTTTATAACAACTGATATTAGAATTCAACAATTGATTTTAAGTTTAGATGATAATAGTTTAAACCTATTCTCAAAAATGTATGAAAAAATTGATAAAGAAACTAGCAATGCAATTCCTTATATATCAAGAATTCTTGGTTTAATAGGAACCTCAGTTACAGCTAGTTTAATGACATTTCAAAACTATAATGGTGGAATGTTTAGAAAGAAAAATCAAAGTTTTAGTAATTTATCTTTAGCTTTTCAAAATGAACAATTAACGGAACATGATTTAGACTTATTGATATTTATCTTTTCAAATAATAATTTTGATTTTAATGTTAATAGTATTTCTGATCTTAGAGGTTTTGAAAAAGAATTGCTTGATTTTGTAAATGAATCAATGAATAATTTTAAAAATCAAAGTGGATATTCGCCCGATGATATAAATAATATTAAATCTACAATACTAATGAGAAGCATTGGTATTCAACTAGATTATGCAAAATCAATTCTTAAAAAGTTTAATTTAAATGGAATAGAATTTGATAAAGATAATAATTATATTTCTATGTACAGAAGTATTTATAATGTTGTTAATGAAACAGATGTCAATAAATTATTTACAATATATGATAACATTTCTAATAATTGCGAATTTAGTTTAGATTATATGACAATATCATTATTTGAAAATGGAATGAGAGATATATTCTTAAGGCACTTAACTAGTTCTACATTTAAATGTGATGGTAATAATTATGAAATTCAAGACGGCGTAAAAATATTTGATGCTGGAACAGATTTTAAAGTTATATTAACTTCTGTAGGAGCATATAAACCTGAAATGGAAACACAATTAAATTATTCACAATATTGGAATAACAATTCAATTAGATCACATGGTAATTGTTGTAGTTTAATTGCAAATAACAATTTATCAACTGCAACCATTAGAAATATTTGTTTAGGATTTTCAAACTTTGAAGATGGGATGTTGTTATTGTCAGGATCAAATGATTTAAACTCTACGCCTACAAGTAGACAAATTAATTCTCAAGATCACTTTGGAGAATTTATGAGTGCAAATTCTTTAATAGATAACACACGAAGTGATTATAATGAGCTGGTGTTTGAAAGAAGAGATTTATCTTCAACTAGAGAACATTATAAGAAAAATCCAGATTATGTTGTAATGTTTGAAGAATTGATTGATAATGATGTTAATAATCAAGAATTAGATGAAGAAACAAAACAATTACTAAGTGAACAAGAAAGAATAAAAGGAATATCATTAAAGGCTGCTCAAGATTTTGATATTCCTATTGTAAAAATTAATAGAGAAAAATGTGCTGTATCTGAATTATTTAAGATTAATAAAATGGTTGAAGAATTTTATCAAACACACAATCCAGCTTTATTAACAAGAATTGTTGTTGATTTTGAAAATAATAGAATGGGTTTAAGATATCCACATAATTATTTGAGAAAAAAATATTTTTCAAAGGCCATTATAAACAAATTATTAGCTGAAATTATAAATGATATTAATGCAATTGAAGATATTCAATTAAAGACAATGAATATGGAAACATTAAAAAATTCTATTCTAAATGAAAAACACAAGATAGAACAAAATGAAAATTTTATAAAACATTCGCAAGAATTAGGTATTGATTGTGATTCTTTAATTGAAATGATTGACAATTCTTTAATTAGTGAAGTGGATAAAAGGTCAGGAGGAAATAGATTATGATAACAAATAAAGAACATAGTAATCTTTTGAAAAATTATAAAACCAGTTTAATAATAAATGAATTATATAATAAACCAAAGTTTATAAAAGTTATGTTTGGAAATAAAGGAGTAAATTTTGAATACAAGATTGATAAAGTAAATATTGCTGATACTTGGAATCCAAATACATATGATTCAGAACAAATGGGAGGTTTTAAATTTTCAACTGAAGATAAAATATTAAGATGGTTAGCCCATGGTGATACAATTTATGATGTAATAATTCCTGAAGATGCAGAAGTGATTGATTGTCCAAGTGAATCAGCACCTCATGGAGTATTTAGAAGTAACAAAATAGTATTAATAAATCCTAGACCTGTAACTGATGAATTGGCAATGAAATTTTATTTAAAATCAAATTTACCAGAAAAATCTTATTATAAGTCTTTAGCTGGTGTGGCCATTAGAGGATATAGAAATACAAGTTTAAAAATAATCGAGGATAAAATTAACAAAGAAAACATCGATTTAGTATTAAGTGAGATAGATGATTTTGTAAAACCTTTTCAAAGCAGTGGTACTGCCGAAAATGGAAACGAAGTTTATAATGAAGTTATGGATATTTTATATAATATTAAAAATAATAATTAAGCGGATTTGATCCGTTTTTTTATGACCATAATTATGGTTGATTATGTATGTATTTCGACCATAATTAATATTTTTTTGTATACAAAAAAACTTAATTATTTCTAATTAAGCTTTATCTCAACATCGTTTGTTCCGACGATTTTTGCTTCTGGAGCCAATGTCGTAGATATCTACAACTTTTTCCAATATACGAATGAACACATAATTAATAATTATTGATAATATTTCGCACTAATTTAACTTTATGTTTTGAAAAAATAGTGAATTTATGTTAAAATATATAAGAGGTGATAATGATGAGCGAACTTTTAAACCAAAAAATATTTCAATCAAAATCTTTTAAGTCATTACAATTAATTCTTAAAAATAGCTGTATTAAAGGTTCAACTCCTTCAATTCCATACGATGAATTTGAAAACATAGTAATTGCGTTTATTAAAGAAATTATGAAATTATATTTAGAAAACACTGAATTTTGTAACGATATGTGTTCCTGTGTTATAAGGGATTTATCCAATAATACTCTAGGTGAATTTGATATAAAAAATCATATAATTGTTGAAAATGTAATTACAATAGACAAAGGAGTAGTTAAAGCTATTTATTTTGGAAAAATTAATTTTATGAGCGTTATTTTTCATGAATTAAATCATTTTAAAAATACATATGATATGAAATTAGGAAGAACAAATAAAGATGTAATTAGAGTTATAAAAGAAACCCTATTAACAATAGCTACCCAAGATAATATTGCTAAGAAAAATGCTACTAAATCAAAAGTAACATATATAAATGACAATATACAAGGTAATTATGATGACAATTATTATCAATGTAATTATGGAGTATTTTCGGATGAAAAAATTGCAGAAATTAATGCAATAAAAGATCTAATTTTATTTATAAAAATAACTGGTTTAGAATTGTCAGAACTATACATACAAAAATTAAATGATGAAATATCAAAGAATACAATTCAATATAATAATTACCTAAGAGATTTTAGGTTAATTTATAATTTTAATGATTATTTTTTGGATTTCGAAGAAGCGTTTGATGAGATGATTAAATTTTATCCGAATTGGTTGGCTATACCTCAATTGAATGTTGAATATTACCTTGACAAAGATGGTAATGTTGCAAAAAGAACCAAAAAAGAATTAGAAAAAAGATTAAAAACAGAAACTGACAAAGATATTAAAGAATATATACAATATCTATTATCACCTAATATTAGTAAAAAATTAGATAGAAACGAGTTCCAAACTGAAAATAAAAAAAGCAAATAAATTAAACAATGTTCCCTAAAAAATATAATTTAAGTTTTATTAATCATTTTAATATTTAAAATTTACCATATTGTTGCATGTAATTTCAACCTTTGTATCTTATATTTTTAAGAGATTAGATTTATCAATAGGTATTTCTTGTTTGATAATATTAATCATAAAAATCATCCTTTCTTTAGGATGATTTCTTTGTAAGACACAAAAAAATCAATCTTTCGATTGATTCTATATATCAAGTTCAAACTAAATAGTTCGAACAGATTCGTCAATGGAGCAGGTGATGGGAATCGAACCCACGTTAGCAGCTTGGAAGGCTGAAGTTCTACCATTAAACTACACCTGCATTTCCTAAAGACATTTATAATTATACATAATAATTATAATTAAGTCAATAGAAAATTTAAATTTTTTCAAGAAAAAAGAACCAAAATGGTTCTAAATTCTATTAAATTCATTTTTGTTATTTAGGATTACTAATGTAATTAATGCAACCGCTAATATGCAAGAACCACCAATTACATAATTGAATATTCCAGTATCAGGATTCTTTACTGTTTCTGGAAGTAATTTAATAACTGGTCCACATTCCTCATCTTCAATTTTATTATCAGCTGGGAATGTACCAATTTCTCTACTATTTTCTAATACTTTAATTTGTCTATTAGTTCTTAATCTTGCAGTATTAACTAATGTTTCATCTACAACTGATTTAACTGTAAGAGTATAAGTTAAAGTAACACTTGTATTAGGTTCAATATCACCAACTCCCCAAACAACTTCATTTGTAGATTTATCAAATGTTGCTTCTCCTTGAGTAGCCTTAACATCTGAAATTTCAAAATTATTTAAAATATAATTATCAAATGAAACTTTAGTAGCAATTTTATCTTTTAAACCAGGTAGGGTAGATAAAACATTTCCTTTAAATGCTATTGTTGATAAGTTAGCACTTGTTAAAGCATATCTAGTGCTTGATTCAAAAATACTTTCAAAGTTTGTTTGATCTGCTAAATCAATACCATAAACAACAACATTTATTCCGTTAGTTTTATAAGTATTAATCATATTTTTTAAAGCAGTTATTTCTTCAGGTGTTTTAGTTCCCATATTAGTTAAGAAAGCAACAATAATTTTATTGTTAACTGTCTTAGTAAATTCTGAACTTGCTTTTTCAAACATCTTATCATATTCACCAACAGAACCAACAGCTAATGCTTTAACTTCATCAAGTGAAGTAGTAATATTCTTACTATCAAGTGGTTTGTATATTAACTCACCATTTGATGTAGTTATAACTCCTTGTTTCATATTTGTCAATGCTTCAAGTGAAGTAGCATTACTCTTAATAGTGTCAATTAATCCACTTTTCATAGTACTTGTACTTTCAGCATTATCAATTAGATAGATAACTTCAGTAGATTTTGAATTATCAATAGTAATGTTAATAGCAACTTTACCATTATTCAAATCTGATTTTGAAGTATCTATTGTATTTAGAATAGTCATACCATCAGGACTTAATTGCTTAACTGCATCATTTTCTTTAACTATTGAAACAGCATGAGCAAGAGCAAGTACAGGCGTAACATTCATAAATCCTACTAATAAAATTAGTAATCCTCCAAAAATTTTCTTTTTCATTTTTCCTCCTCCTATTATTTACATTATAACATTTTTTTTTGAAAAAACCAACTAGTTTATCTTTATTATGTACATAATTTGTGTTAATATTAATAATAGGAGAGAAATTATATGAAAGTAATAAAAGTTTTAGTTAAAAATAATAGTCTTATAGTTGAAGAATTATATCAAAAAAACTTTGAAGATAGTGATAATATAATGTATTTTACTTTAAAATATATTAAATATAATAAAGATAAAGTAAAAGAATTACTTAACTCTAATAATGCTGACACAATTATATATAAAGACTTTGATTCATTTATAACTTTATATGACATAGTTAATATTAAAAATATAAAGTTTGATATACAAATGAGTTTAACTAGAAGAGAATTAGATAAACTTTTAAATATGAATATAAATAGCATAGAATGCTTTTTTATTCCAAGTGATTATGTGCATGAATTAACTATGAAAGGTGTTAAAATTAAATTAGTAAATAATTTAAATTTTTCTTTAGAATTTATAGTTAATAATAACTTTAAAAATTTAAAAAATATTTATTACAGAAAGAAAGTTAGCTTTTATAGTGTTAAAGAAGTTAAAGAAAACCTAGTATCATTTTTAAGTGTCAGTAATTCATTATGTGTAATTGATTTATACTTTTACGATGACAAAATAATTGAAGAAATTGTTAACAATTTAATTACTTACAAATTTTATAATGTAGATATATTAATACATCAAAATGGTTTTAACGAGGAATCTATTAAAAAAGATGTAAATCACTTAAAAAGATTAAATAAAACTTATAATAAAGTTAGTGAAGGGGAAATAAAGATTATTTATTCTGAAGAATTTTTCAACAACAAAATTTTTAGAGAACTTACAATTAATGGTTTAAAAATATGTGCAGTTTTTTTAATGTATGCATCTATTGTAATTATAGGTTCAAGTAAATATCATGAATATATAAGTTACCTAAATCAAAGAAAACTAGAAGAAGAGATGAGAAGTAAAATTAGCATAGATGAAATTAATGATGATGATGTAACTGAAGTAGTAGAAGTACCTGTAGAAAATGAAGAGCCAGTTAAAGTTTATGTTAACCAGTATGCTAATGTACCTAAAAACTTCAAACAACTTTTAAATATTAATAAAGATGTAAAAGGTTATATAACTATTAATAATACAAAAATAAATTATCCTGTTTTACAATATACTGATAATGAGTATTATTTAAAACATGACATTTACGGAACCTATATGATAACTGGTTGGATATTTATGGATTATAGAAATGATAGTACTAATCTTAGTAAGAACACAATAATATATGGGCATAATACTAGAAGTGGTTATATGTTTGGAGATTTAAAAAATGCTCTTGATTCTGGATGGTATACAAGTCCTAATAACCAAATCATTACTTTTAATACTTTAAATAAGGAAATGAAGTGGAAAATATTTTCGGTTTATAGGAGTGATGCAGTAACGGACTATTTAAAAATAGATTTTTATAATGATGAGCAATTTATGAATTATATTAATACATCTAAATCTAAGAGTATACATGATTTTAAAGTAGATGTAAAGTTTACAGATAAGATATTAACATTATCAACTTGTAGTGGTAACAATAGAAGACTAGTTGTACAAGCAGTTTTAATTAATGAATAAATAATAAAAGGAATATACTAACACTTTAAAAGAAAAATATGATATCCATTAAAAAATGATAGTTCTTTTTGAACTATCATTTTAACATCCAACCTCCATAAATATCGGCATTTGAACTTGATGGAGCAGGATTTGCTTTTTCCATTTTAATAATCATTGGAATCTTTAAAATTCTTCCGAATGCTACACAAGTACCAGGCTGTAAACTCTTTTGTTTATTTACAATTTCTTCACTCATATTAGGTATCATTCTTTCAATATAATCCAAATCAAGTGGGTGAGTAATCTTAAATATAATAAAGTTATCTAACTGACTTATTACATTTCCATTTAAATCAGTTGGTCTTTGAGTAATTAAATCTAATATAACACCATGTTTTCTTCCTTCTTTAGCAATTCTCTCAAAAATATTATACCCGATTAAATCAGCATCAGTGTCCTCTCTAACATATCTATGTGCTTCTTCAAGTAAAATATGAATAGGAATACTTGCACGTGGTTCATTAGTTTTACCAAATAATAAAAACATTCTACTAAATATCTTTGTAACAGTTCTAGCAAATCTATCATCAACATCTTCTAAGTTTATATTTATAATTTGTGCTTTCTTTCCTTCTTTTGTAGTAACTAGATTAGCTATAAAATTTTTAACATTCTTAAATTTCCTACTTGTAAAAAATTCACTATTTGGAGAATTAATTAAATTATGAAGTTTTACTTTTAAACTTATTGCTTCATTATACATTTCATTATTTAATAAATATCTTTCACTAAATAAAGTAAACGATAAGGCTACTTCTAAGTCTTTTAAACCATATGTTACATTATCTGTATTTATATTCCAGTCTTCATTTTCTCTAACAAAACTTCCAATATATTCAGTAATTAATGTCCTTTCTCCAAATCTTCCTTCACTATCAATATCAAAACATTTTCTAAATACTCTAGTGTATCCAATTCCAGGTACTATGGTATCAAGACTTAACTCATCCGTATGAGTATTTGATAAAATATCAAAGATTTGGTCTCTAATTTTAGCACTAGTTTGATTAGTATACATGATAGAAGTAATAGCTTTAGCAAGTAAGTGATTCTTATAATCTTTTACTTCTTTAGCATCACTAGCGAATATCTTAGCAAGTTCTATAGTTTGTTCAAGAATTGGTATTTGACCATAACTAGTTGCTTCAAGTAAATTTAATAAATCATCTAAAGTTAGTAAAGATACTGGAATTTGTAATTTTTCCCCATCAATTTTCTTATTAGTAGTTATTAACTTATAATGAAGTTCAGGATTAATACTATTAATATCTTTAAGTGCATTTATATATTCTCCATAAGAATCAAATATAAATAAATTAGCCTTATAAGGTACACTTGGTAAACTCATTAAATTTTGAATTATTCTACATATTCCATAAGTTTTACCAGAACCTGAGTTACCAAAAATAGCAGCATGGTTACTAAATAAATCATTTAAGTCTACTTTAACAGGATAATCTTTATAAAGTGGAGAAACTCCTAAGGTAAGTGCTTTCTCATTTGCGCCTACTATTATTTGAAGTTCATCTTGTGTAATAACTCTAACTTCTGAACTTAAACTAGGCTTTTTAATTAAACCACCTAAAAACGAGTTTTTAGTAAGCTCACCTAAAAAGTTAATTTTAGCCGTATTATCAATAATATCTTCAACTTCTCCTAATATTTTCTTGTCTTTATCAATAAAAACTACATGCAAGTTAAGTATATCTCCTAGATTTTTAGCATCAGTTAACAAATTTACTATTGCATAGTTTTTATTAATTGCTTTAATCGTTCCAAACATAATATCAACCTCTTTATTCTATTAGTATGTTATCATATTTTTATTTTTTTTACAACTAATAATTGATAAATATATATAAATTATGTTATAATTTTATCAGAATAAAAGGAGTGATTAAATGAAAAAAATATTCTTTTTTATACTTGCATTTTTTTGCTTATTACCTTTAGTTAATGGCGAGTGTTCTTATAGTAGGCTAAAAGAATTAAATACACTTTCATCCTATATTGATACAACCTTAGATTATAAAGAAGATGGTACTTTTACATTAACATTAACCAATGTAACAAATGATATGTTTGTAACTTATGGACTTGATGACTATACTCCAGTAGATGGAATAGTAACAGTGAATGGTTTAACTGAAGGAAGACAAATAAAACTTTATGTAAAAGGATCTAGTAATAGTGAATGCTACCTAAATGATTTAAGAGTTGTTTATAAAACAATACCTTATATAAATCCATATTATAATAATAGTAGATGTTTAGGTCATGAAACATTGAGTGTATGCACTAATAAATTTTTAGACTATAAAATTAGTGAAAGTACATTTAACAAATTGATTAAAGGTGATGTAGTAATTAATCCAAATGAGAACAATAATGAAGAAAAAGATATCACATTTTGGACTAAGATATTAGCCTTTATAAAGAAAGTATATATACCTGTAATACTAGTTACTATAAGTTCTTTATCATCATATTTTATATTTAGTGGAAAATTAAGAAAAATTAAACATGGTTTATAGTGTACATTTTTCTTTTTTTTTGATATAATTAGCTTGATAGTAGTGGAGGAGAGTTATGAAAAAACTATTTTTATTTGTTATTTCTATGTTTATAAGTATTAATGTTCTTAATGCTGAATGTAGTGATGTTAAGGCTGATATAGAAAACGTAAGTTATCAGTTATATAATATTTCATCGAACGAAGAAAGTAAAGTAGAAATACTAGTTTATGGTTTAACAGAAGAAATGTATTTACTTGTAAGTGAAGACTATGATGGGGAAAGTATTACTTATAATTATAGTGATACTGATGAAGGGAAAATTACTATAACTTCAAAATCAATATCTAGTAAAATTAATTATACTTTCAAAGTTTATAGTACAGATAAAACATGTAGTACAAGTGCAATTAAGGCTTTCAATGTTACGACTCCTAGATACAATTTTGTATCAGATATGGAGTACTGCGAGGGAATGATTGGAAAAATCGATATGTGTGATCCTTTCTATGATAGGGGTGACATGACAGAGGCAAAATTAATTAAAGAAATAGAAGCCTCTAGAGTGGAACTAGATAAGTCATTCGGTCAAAAAGTTTGGGATTTCATCAAAAGTTATTGGCTTTATGCTTTTATACCTTTCGCACTAATCGCAGGCATTTATATTGTTAGAATTATTATTTACAAAAGGGGGAACAAAGAATATGTATAAGAAGTTTACTAAAATATTATTATTTATTATTTTACTTAGCCCACTAAGTGTGTATGCTCTAAAAGATAGGGTTACAGTTTCATCAACTGGATGGAATTATGATTATTTTTCAACATACAATTGGGCTGGTACAAGTTCAAAAGAAATGACTAAAAAAGATTGTGAAAAACAAGGTGGAAAAATAGACCCAAATACAGAAGTAGCTGAATGGGTTCAATACCGTGCCACTTGTTCAGCTTCAAAAAATGGTAAAAGTGCTTCTAGTGGAGCATATGGTACAAAAAAAATAAAAGCAGAAATTACTTGTAAACAAAATGTAGTTAAGGCAATGAAAAGTAAAGGTGTAAAGATTACTGTTAAAGATGTAAAAATAAATGGTTCAGGTGTTTACTTAAAACAATATTCAAAAACTAGACCTGGTAAGGATATGGCAAAAAGCGGAAACACTGATAATTATAGATATATGTGTTCTATTTCAAAAAGTGGAGTAAGTGAAAAAGCTTTACCTCACGAAACACTAAGTGCTAATGGAGAAACTGCATATTGTTTACTTCCTGGTAAACCATTTAAAAGTGGTGGTGACACTTATGTTTTAAAGAAGAGTTTTGATATATCAAATTGTAAAAAAACAACAGATGCATTAGAATGTATGCTTGCACAAACTTTTATAGATGCTAAAAATGCAGGCGCAAGTGATATGACTACTTTAATGGCTTTAAGATTTGCTGCTGCCAAAATGGGACATGGTTCTAGTGGATTCTGGGATGGTAAAAACCTTTTCAACAAGGCAAATGTTTACGGAATGACACAAAAATATATTGATAGCAAAGGATACACTGGCTCTACTAAGTCACCTAAAAATGGTATTATTTACTCTAAAGGTCATGCAAGTGAACTTAGTCAAGCAATATCCATATATAATGGAGTTAAAAATGGAAAAGACATGTGGACACCTAAAATTGAGTTAAAATCATCAGAACTCAAAGATGGAGTACTAACAGTTAAAATAGAAACTAATTTTCCAACTGATACTAATATAGATTATATAAAATTATCAAATGGAATGACAGCAGACACTGTAACAAAAGAAGCTTGTGGTGATAAACTATGTATAACATTTACTGTTCAAATGAAAAGTGAAGACTGTAAAGGTCCAATGGATATAATAATTGGTTATAATAACAGCAAAGATATGATTAGCAAGGTAGGATACTACGTTTCGGCATCAGACCCTAGTAAACATCAAGATGCATGGATTTTTGAACCTGGTCAAGCAGAAGCAAAACTTAAAGATGCTGACTTATGCGATGCGAAAGTTTGTGAACAAGACCCAGAAACTGGAAAATGTTATGGATTAAATGGTCAAGAAATTGATTGCAATAAAATGGATGAAGAATGTAATAATCATCCAGGAGACTATTGTCCTAATGATGGAAAACCTATAGATGAAATGCCTAGTGACTGTGAAGAATCTAGTACTGGAAAATATTATGACAAAGTAATGTGTACAGTATTAAACTCTAATCCTACAGTAAAATCTAAATATTATGTTGAATATGGAGACACTTATGGTGGAGGCTACTGTGAGATGTATTGTAGAGAAAGCAATGAATTTACTTTTATGGATGTAGAAACAGTAAAAGCTGGAAGAAGTTTTAAACATCACCTAACTGCTAAAGGAATTGATGGTAGTGATTTCAGTGTAGTTGTTGAATCTAAAAGACAATGTGCTTCAGTTATTGACTATGAAAGATGGCTGGGTGATTACAAATCAACAAACGACCAAATATTAGAAATTTGGAATCAATATTCACAGTGGAAAACAAATGCAAATCATGAAATAAATGAACCTACACCATATAGTTGTCCAGGATGTTCTGATACTTGTGGCGGAGGATGTAAAGGCCCTATAGTAAACGGAAAATGTACTAGCTATTATCCTACATATACTGTAAAACACGATGCTGGTCCATCAGGTTTATTAAATCATTATCATACAGTTAATGGAGTAAGCAATAATTATGGATTTACAAACTCAAGAATACTAAATGACAAAGAATATATTGGAGCAATAGTTAATACTGTACAAAACTCTACTTCATATGATGTACAAGATACACTAGATTATAGCTGTGGATGTAATGGCTTTTCTTGTAATGTTACAACAGTAGAAAGTTCCAAAGTAATTGCAGCAAGACTAAAAAGTCAATACGATAGCTTGATTGACAAAAGAAAAAAATTAATTAAATATATTAAAAATTGTAATATACAACAAAATACTGAAACATATAACGAAATTATAAAATATGATGTTGGTAATGAAATAGATATAAACTACTATAATGAAGTATATAATGGAGTTCAATATAACAATTTAATTCCACATCCAACAACTATGCTAGAATCAGAAACAATGCTAGAATATGCAGGTTATGGTAACCCATGGATATATGATTCAAATGAATGGAAAGATTACTGTGGAGACTGTGGTGGCTCTTTAGAAGACCTAGGTCCGAGCACTGATAAAGACTTAGTATATTATGAATGTTCTGGTGAAGAAACAAGCGCAAAATGTATAAATAAACCACAAAGAATTCCAACAAATGGTATTGCAAGTGTAAGAGTAAGCAAAACTACAGCACATTACCAAGGAAATGAAATATGTACTCAACTATTTACTGGAACTGTTGCAAACTCTTCAAATGGAGAAGGGTACTGGGTATGTATGGGAGATAAATTGTATCCAACATCCCCAAACACATTAACTGGTAAATATCCTTTAGAAATAGATTATAAAAACATTGGTTCTACAGATAGAAGAAAATTATCTAAATTTAGAGATGGCAGTCTAACATGTGCTTATCAAGTAATAAATGACTTAAATAAATATGACTGTGATGATAATTTCCACGACTGCTACACATGTGATGACAGTAAAGAAGACTGTGATCCAATTGATGATGACGATCCAAGAACAAAAGGATTTGGAATGTACTTTAGAAGTGTGGATACAACTGATTTATTTCCTAACTCACAATATAGTCCAACAAAACCCGGTGTGGTAAACACAAGAACAAGAACTATAGGTAGAAACTGGGTAAATGCAATAGATGTAATTAATTCTATCCAATCAATAGAAAATATACTTGAAAAAGAACCACAATATGTAATTGAATTAAATGCAAAAGACATAAAAGAAATTAGAGAATACAATAAAGATGTTAACGATTACTTAGATTATAGTTTAGATTGTGAAGAGAGTTATAGATGTTATAGTACATTCTTAACTAAATTTAATAACATAGTAAAAACAAACAATATGAGAAATATGCCTAATGGATCTATATATTTCTATCAAAGGTAGGTGAAGTAAATGAAAGAAACTTATTGGACATATTTAATAATTATACTTGGATTACTTGTAATAACTATAATGATTTTGATACAAGATTTAAGTAGTACAAATGAAGAAGATTATTATTTAACTAGAGAAGTTATGGAAGCAGCAATGATAGATAGTATTGATTATGGACTTTATATGGAAACAGAAGATATTCGTATAATAGAAAGTAAATTTGTAGAGAATTTCGCAAGAAGATTTGCTGAAAGTGTAAATGATAGTAAAGATTATACTTTAGAATTTTATGAGATATATGAGTATCCTCCAAAAGCAACGGTAATAGTTAAAACTAAGACTAAAAATTATTCGGTTACAACTGATTCAAGTGTAAACTTTGATATAATAAATGCACTTAGTGGAATACTTGAAACAAAATATTAAAAAAATATAACACTTATAATTGATTTTATAAGTGTTTTGTTTTATAATATTTATTAGAATAGGAGGAGTTATGAATAAGATATTGATTTCATTTAAAAGATTTTTTAGTAATAAGAATACAGTTACTATATTTTGTGTGATAGGAGCAGTTTTAGTATTGTGGTTTGGTTATAATTATAGAATTAAACAAGAAACTAATCCAATAAGTGTACCTTATGCTAAGGTTGAAATACAACCACGTACACAAATAACTGAAGATATGATAGGTTACGTTAAAATACCTAAAAATATGCTTACTAATAATAATGTAATGAATGCAAGTGACATAATTGGAAAATATGCTAATTATAATACTGTTATTCCTAGTGGAAGCTTATTTTACAAGTCAACATTAGTGACATGGGCTGAAATGCCAGACTCTGCATGGGCTGATATACCTGATGGATACACTGTAGTTAGTTTAAGTGTTAATACTGAAACTACATACGGTAACTCAATTTTCCCAGGAAACTATATTGACTTATATTATTCAACATATGATGAAACTGGTAAATTATTACTTGGAAAATTAATTGAAAGTATTGAAGTATTAGCTGTAAAAGATGCTAGTGGTAACCATGTATTTGAAAATAGTGGTCAATTAAAAGCACCAAGTTCATTAATATTTGCTGTACCTGAAAGTATGCATTTACTTCTTAGAAAAGCAAGTTATTTAAGTGGTGAATTAATTCCAGTTCCAAGAAATAAATCATATAGTGAAAACCCTAGTGCAACTGTTGTAAGTAGTGAATACATTCGAGACTTTATACTAAGTCAAACTGTAATATTACCTGAACAAATCGATAACAAAGGTGTTGGAACATTAGAATAATAGGTGACTAATATGAACAATACAATATTTGATCAAATTGATTTTGGACCATTAAAAGAGTATTTAGATAATGATGATATAACAGATATATCATATTCTAATGGAGGGCAAATACACCTAAAAACTCTAACACAAGGTGTTATAAGAGTTGAAAAGCCTGGTGTTGATAATGCACTTATGGAAAAACTTGCCTTCCAGTGCTCTAACGTAATGGGAAAAACTTTTAACATGGCTAGTCCATTTTTGGATGCTGAAAGTGCAGAATTGCGTTTAAACTTTGTACATGATTCAATTGCTACAAATGGAATAGCGTGTGTTATACGTAAAACACCAGCTAAGATTAGACTTAATAAAGAGAAATTACTTAATGAAAACTACATTAGTTTACCAATGCATGACTTTTTATTTAAGTGTGTTGAAGGACACTGTAACATAATTGTTAGTGGTGAAACTGGTAGTGGTAAAACAGAACTTGTTAAATATTTAGCAAGTCATACAAAGGAAAATGAAAAAATTATAACAATTGAAGATACTTTGGAACTTCATTTAGACAGAATATTTCCTCATAGAGATATAGTTGCAATGAAGACAAATAATATAGCAAGTTATAGTGATGTACTAGTTACTTGTATGAGACAGAACCCTAGATGGATACTTTTATCTGAGGTTCGTAGTGCTGAAGCAGTTACTGCAGTCAGAAACTCAATATCAAGTGGACACAACATATTAAGTACAATTCACTCAGATAAAGCTAGTGGTATTCCAATGCGTTTATATAGCTTACTTGAAACTAACTTAGATGTAGAACAATTCTTAAAAACAATACATAGATATATACATTTAGGTGTTCATGTAAAGGGTTATATGAGTAAAAAGTATGGAAGATTCCAAAGAGAAATAGTTGAAGTTTGTGAATTTTATGTAGATGATGATAACGAAGCAAAATGTAATATTCTTTATTCTAAAGGAATGGATGGAGTAGAAGTTTATCATAATCCTACAAGTAAACTTTTAGATTACTTAGATGCTCAAGGTATTTATTTACCTAGAGAAACTTTTGTAAAAGAAAGTAGTACTTTAAAAGAAGTTAAAAATGATACAATAGAAGTTATTTAAAATGGAGGTGACTTATGTATATAGAGATAATTATAGTGTTTATCATCTTTATGTTTCTAGCCTTATATAGAATAAGTGAAGGTGAGAATATTTATAAATTTGTTTCTAGAAGTGTATTAGATGTATACAATAAATATGCACCTTATTCATTTAAGATGGTAAGAGAAAAGACTAAAGAACTAGGTCAAGAATATACTCCAAGACAATATGTTTTACAAGTTTGTATATTTGCTGGAGGTGCTGCAATAGTTTCATATTTATACTTTTATAGTATAATAATTTCTATATTCTATGCTATAGTAGCTATTATGTTTATTCCTTATTTAGCATATCTTAGATGTAACAGAGTGTATAGTGAGTTCTTATTTGAACAAGTTCAAGTATATGCTACTAATGTAATTATGGAATTTAATACTACACAATCTTTTGTTAAGTCACTTGAAGGAGTAAGAGATAGTGGAGTTTTAGAAGAACCAATGCTTAGTGATGTTAATGAAATGATTAGAATAGCATACTCTAGTTCTACTATAGATAGTGCTATTGAATACATGAATAGTAAATATGACTATTATATTATTAGAAATATGCATCAACTATTCTTACAAATTACTAATGAAGGTGCTAAAGATTCAGGTGAAGCACTTGAAGGTATGATGATGGATATAGATAGTTTAGTAGAAAATGTATATAGAGATAGAATAGATCGTGCAAACTTTCATAAACATTTTATTACATTTGGTGTAGCTTTATATTTCTTAGTAGCTCTAATTCAAATATTACTTGGTAATGAAACTTATATGGGATTAGTAAGTTTATGGTATGTAAAACTTATGTTACATGCAATAATACTTATAAACACTTATTTCTTAGTTACAGGAGAAAAATATTATAACGAGGATGTGGGTGCCGAATGATGTGGGAGATAATGGTAGTTGGCATACTAATGGTTATCATGTTAGTTGCCAATGGTAAAATTGATGGTAATAAATTTGTTAAAGATAATAGTAGAATATTTCAGTTATTAAGAGAAGATGATTTTAATTTTCTTGTAATGGCTAAATATGGAGATCAAGCAGATGCAGATGTTCTATTTAACAAAAGAGTTAAAGATGGCTTATTTACATTAGTATTTGTATTCTTTATAATGTTAATGATGACTAAAACATTATCTTTCTTAAATTTAGTCATATGTTTTGCAATAGGTTATGTTGTTTTTAAAAGTGGTTATTCTAATTTAAAAAACTACTATAAAAAACACTTACATGAAATTGACTTATTACTTCCTTACTATTTAAAGAGTTTGGAAATATTAATTCAGCACTACACAGTTCCAGTAGCACTTAGTAAAAGTATCGATAGCGCACCTAGTATATTTAGAGAAGGTTTAAGAGAACTTACAGGTAGTATTAATGCAGGTGACTCAAGTATTGATCCTTATATGGCTTTTGCAATAAAATATCCAGTAAGAGATTCTATGAGAATGATGAGATTACTTTATAGATTAGGACTTGGAGATCAAGAAAGAAAACAAGAACAACTAATAGTTTTCTCTAGAACAATTTCTAACTTACAAGCTAAAAGTAGAGAAACTAAATATAAAGAAAGACTTGAAAGAATGGAGAAGAAAACTATGGTTATGTTGTCAACTACTGGTGTTGGAGTTATGATAGTATTACTTCTTTCAATAATCAGAACATTTCAAGCAATGTAAAAGCACGTTTTGTGCTTTTTTTATATAAAGATTTAATTTTGGTGTAAAAGAAGTAAAATTAAACTTTAAAATGATTATTTTGTGGTAAAATATTATTATAGGAGAGAAGTGATTATGATTTTAGATATTATTCTATTAGTTGTTGGGTTTATATTCTTAATAAAAGGTGCGGATATATTTGTTGATGGTGCATCTTCTACTGCTCAAAATTTTAAAGTTCCAAAAATGCTTATTGGACTTACAATAGTGGCTTTTGGCACTAGTGCACCAGAGTTTGCTGTATCTATGAGTGCACTTGCTAATGGAAATACTGATATGGTTCTTGGTAATGTAATTGGTAGTAATATTTTAAATATACTTTTAATTTTAGGTATTGCAGCAGTTATTAAACCTATAAAAGTAAAAGATGAAACTGTTAAGAAAGAGTTACCTTTAACTCTTTTGATATCAACACTTTTAGTTGTTGTGTTTTTAGATATAAAGTTAGCTAATCAATTAAGTAATCAGATAACTAGATCTGATGGTATTATTTTATTATTATTTTTTTCAATTTTTATTTACTATCTCATTACACTTGCTTTACAAAAAAGAGATAAAGTAGAGAAACCAAAGTTTAAAATTGGTCAATCTATATTTTTAGTAATAGTTGGGTTGATGGCTATTATTGCAGGAAGTAATATGGTTGTTAATAGTGCTTCATCTATAGCTAAGTTATTAGGACTTAGTGAAAGGGTTATTTCTCTTAGTATTATTGCATTTGGTACTTCTTTACCTGAATTAGTTACTACTATAGTTTCTTCAAAGAAAGGTGAACAAGATTTACTTGTTGGTAATATTATAGGAAGTAATATTTTCAATATTTGTATTGTTTTAGGTGTTCCTGTTAGTATATATGGGTCTATTACACCAATTAACTTTAATGTTATAGATTTAATAATGTTAATTTTATCATCACTTATAATTTATATATTTTCTTATACTAAAAAAATCGTATCTAAAACTGAAGGAGTTATAATGTTATTCTTGTTTATTATTTATTATACATTGGTATTTGTAGTGTAAATTTGTCATTTTTTGATAAAAGTGTTATTAAAATTCTTGATAAACTATAAAAAATCAAGTATAATAATAAATGTAAAATATGATAGAGGAGGATGAAATATGAAAGAAGCAACTGGAGAATTAAATATGACAGTTATCACTGTAGTTGCTATTGCTGCAATTGCTGGATTATTCTATGCATTTGTTTGGCCAATGATACAACAAAGTATTGTACAAAATACATGTAATACTATGGGTTCTAACTGGAAAGCAGAACAAACTGAAAATGGTTCAACAACTGATGGATGTACTGCAGCAAAAAGTGATAATGCTGGTGGTACTACTTGGCAATGTTGCCCACCTGGAAAAGGTACAAATCCTGCAAATTAAGAAAGAAGGTTAATGTATGAGAGAAGCATTTGGTGGTTCATGGTTACTTGGATTCGTGGCGCTATTCATAGTGCTTTTTTCTGCATACCTAGCTGTATCTATAAACTATACTAAAGCATTTAAGGCTAAAAATAAAATAATTAACATAATCGAACAAAACGAAGGAATGTCCAAAAGTGTAGGAGATGTTCGTAATAAAACAGATGAAGAACTTAATAAAGGCAAAACTACTGAAGATAAGATATATTACTACTTGAAACAAGCAGGCTTCGTTATTGATAAAGAAACAGTAAGTGGTAGATGCCCAGATGATACAGATGACACTACATTATATGCTGGTGGATATTGTGTTAAGGGTATTTCTACTAGAGAAGGTAAATACTATAAAGTAACAACATTTGTAAAAATAGAATTGCCTGTTATATGGGTCAATATTACAGTACCTGTAAAAGGTGAAACAAAAGTAATATATCATATTAATGAATAGGAGGACTTATGAACGTTATAATTGCTAATAAATACAAAGAAATGCTTATGAATCTTGATATAGAAGTAATTAAGTCTATTGAAGGTGAGTTTGAAGTAAGTGAAATAGTTGATCAATTTACTAATTTCTATTTTGACAGAATGATTCTTGATATAACAGCTATTAAAAACTATCAAAACTTGGACAATTTACAAAAATTAAGTATTAATTTTGATATGAATAAAGTTATTTTACTTTTAGATAATAGTGAAGAAAGTAATACTAAAAATTATCTTTCTAAATTAATTAGTATGGGTATATATAATTTTACTAGGAATGTAGATGGAATAAAGTATTTACTTGATAATCCTAATAGTTATAGAGATGTAGCACATCTTCATAATGTTGATAATACAGTTGTATATGAAGCAGGTGAAGGGAGTGGTATTACAAGAATTATTGGGGTTAAAGCTTTGACTGAAGGTGCTGGTGCTACTACACTAGTTTATATGTTAAAAAAACATTTAGAAGTTAATTATAGTGTGTGTGCTCTAGAAGTAGATAGAAGAGACTTTAATTACTTTAATGATAACAAAGATATGTATTCAACTAATAATCAAGATTTAGCTAAAGAACTAATGAAAAAAAGAAACTATAATGTTGTATTAGTTGACTTAAATGGATTCGCTGATCCTGATATATGTAATGAGGTTCTATATTTAGTAGAACCATCTACAATTAAATTAAATAAACTTCTTATGAAAGACAAAAGAGTCTTTGAAAAACATAGTAAAGATAAAATTGTTTTAGTTAAAAGCTTTATATCAAATGGAGAAATGAGCGAATTTGAATATGAAACAAGATGTAAAGTATTCTATAATATGCCTGCATTAGATGAAAGAAAAGAAGTAAATAGGGAAGTAAATACACTTCTTGCAAAACTTGGCTTTGTAAAGCAAAGTACTGGAAAAAACAGTGACGATGGCAAGGGTAAATTATTAGGAATGTTTAAATTTTAGTGTAAAATAATAGATAATATTTGACATTATAAGAGTTTTATATTAAAATTAACTTAGAAAGAGGGAGAAATTATGATGTATATTTTAGGAATGTGTGAAGATTTAAAAGTTGTATGGACTTTATTCGGATACGTTATTTGGGCTATTAAAGTAGTAGTACCTTTATTATTAATCATATCTGGTATGATCACTATGGCTAAAGCAGTAATGGAGAAAAAAGAAGATGATATTAAAAAAGCTCAGAATCTTTTAATAAAAAAAGTTATTGCAGCAGTTATCGTTTATTTAGTTATAACTGTTACTAAAGTTGTAATTGGTTTAGTAGCTACTGGTGACTGGGAAACATGTGTTGAATGCGCTTTTAATCCATTTAGTGGAAATTGCGGATTTGATAAAACTGATATTCCTAGTGGTATGTAATTAAAAAATGAAATTAGCACTTTTATAAGTGCTTTTTTTATGATATAATGTTAAGTAGTGGGAGTGTGTTCTAGATTATGAAAAAAGGATTAACATTAATTTTAACGTTTATACTAAGTTTTATATGTATAACTTCATACGTTAACGCGGAAGATGGACTTAGTTGTACATTCTTGTATGATACAACTAATGAAAACTCTGATAAATCAAGTATAACTTTACCAATAAATTTTTACGGAGATAATTATTTGGGAAATTTTAAAATGACAGTAAAAGGAAAAAGCATTAATAGATATAGTAATGATGGAAACCTTGATGTATCAAATTATCCTTATGTTGAAAAGAATGGCACTAGATATTACATTGCATACTCTGATGGCTTTAATGCAGCTCAAAGTTTTGGAGTGAACAATGATGGTAATGTTAAATGGGATTGCTCATTAATTAAAATATACACAAGAGAATCTGAAAGAAAAAATACTAGCGGTAATAAAGTAAAAGTATTAGTATTAAGTTCAAATTTAAGTGATGGAAAACTATTAATAGACAAATCAACTACTGAAACAAATTCTGGTAGTACTACATTTAAAGGTGGTTTTGACTTATGTGAACTAAATAGTATAGGTGATACAAAATCAGCTGAACAATGTAGAGCAAAAGGAAAACAACAAAGCAATATCATAATAAATAAAGATGTTAATGGTAACTGGTATGTCAGTATAGACGGTAATAAATCACTAGTTGACGAAAATGCAAGTGGGAATTATGTATGGACTGGTAATGGCAACTTATCTTATAAAAAAGGTTTTGCAATAACTAAAGAGGATTGGGAGAGTTTAAAATCTGCTATTGAAAACGGTACAAAAGATATCTATGTTACTGCAAAAGATAATAAATTTTTAATAACAGCAAATGCTATTGGCGGAGGAGATGCAGCATCTATAAAAGTAAGCACAAACTATTCAGTTAGTGGTGACAATAATTACGCATGGAATAATGGTAAACCTTCTACATCGGTAGGAGCCTGTGTTGACTATTTGGGAAGTGCAAGTACTGAAAATACCCCAGCATACTATTTAAACAAAGCATTCTTTATAATGAAAATAGTATCAATATTAGGAGTAATACTTTTTAGTATGTTAGATTTTGCTTCACAAATCACTGCAAATAAAGACAATTTAATACCTACAGCGAAAAAATGTGGTAGAAGATTAATAATAGTTATTTTATTACTTTTATTACCAACATTTATAGATATGATAGGTAATATAATAGGACAACAAGATATATTATGTGGAATCAAATAAATATGAAAGGAGAATAAATTATGAGCTTTATTATAACAGGATTAAATGTACTTGGCTTTGCAATACCAATAGTATTTGATATACTCTTGTTATTCGATAGTTTAATCTATAGTATAGCAGCGTACTGCTTACAAGCATTCTTTGAAATAGCACGCTTTAATATAAATTCTAACTCAATTAATGGAACTAATGTTGTAGAAGCCATCATGTACAGAGTAATGGTTCTAGGTGGAGTGTATGCTTTATTTAGACTAGGAATATCACTAATTAATTACATAATTAATCCACCAGATGCAGATACTGCTAGTAAAAACGGAAGCAAAATAGTAAAAAATACAGTTATAGCTATATTATTACTAGCATCAAGCAAATTTATATTTGACTTTTTATATGATTTTTCTACTTCAGTTATTGATAATGGTACCATACAACAAATAATATATGGTCCTGAAGCTGAATATCCTGACTATAGTGAAGAACAAACATCTAAAAGTTTTGTAAATGGAGTATTCCTAATACTATTCAAAAGAGGAGATGATACAACACTTACTAGTGATGCTGCAAAAGCTGCAGTTAGTCATGTTGCCTCTGGTGAAGCAAGTATACTAACACTTTCAGATTATGCTTATTCTTCAGACTTTCATTACATTCCAATTTTAACAACAGTAGTCGGAATTATGCTAATATACTATTTTGGAAGCTTTGCAATAGAACTTGGAGTTCGTTTATTTAAATTATTCATTTTACAAGTAATATCTCCAATTCCAATTATATTGTCAATAGATCCAAAACAAAATAAAAAACTTGCTAATTTTGCAAAAACATATTCCGGTATTTATATTTCGTTATTTATTAGAATTGTAACAGTTTATATGGCATTTGTATTATTAAATTTAATAGAAGGAATATTTGGACAACTAGGGAAGTTAACAGATACTGCAACAACTGGTTTCATTTCATTAGATGCAACATTCCTAGTAGAAATATTACTTATTATAGCATGCTTTCAAGCAGCTAAAGAACTACCTAAATTAATTGAAGAAGCTCTTGGTACTAAATTAGGATTAGGTGATGCAGGCAAAGGATTTAAGGCAGCCCTTATGGGTTCAGTTGGAGGAACTCTCGGACTAATGACTGGAGCAGTTGCTGGTGGAATTTCTGGTGGACTAGGTGGAATAGTAGCTGGAGGATTCTCAGGTGCATGGAACGGTGTGACAAAAGGTGCTACAGCAAAAAATGCTGTAGGACTTGCTGGAACTGTTGTAGGAAATACAAAAGGTGCTTTTGCAACAGGAGCTCACATTGCAGGCGCAGGAGGCCTAGGTGCATTTATGTTAGGTGGCGTTGAAAACTTCTTTGGTGGGCAAGGAAGAGATAATGCAACTATAGCAAGATTTGATACTGATATTAAGGCTAAAGATGATTCAATCGAAAGTACTAAAAAGAAACTAGAAAACTCTAATCGTGCTAATGAACTTAGAAATAATATAGAAAATACTCTAGGAAACGGATTTGTTAGTGAATATGGTTCACTTAATGAATTCATGTCAAAAGATGCAGAACTTAGTAAATTACAAGAAGCAATTAGAATAAATAATGATAACTTATTCTATAATGACAACCCAGAATACCGTCAAATGGACATAGATAGAGTTGAAAATAGAAAGAAAGAACTTACAGAAACTTATAACTTAGAAAGAGATAGTTATATTAAAGAAAAAATGGATACATTCTCTTCAATGGATAGTGTTCCAACATCTACTTTTGATCAAAACTTAAAAGATTTAATCAACGATTACAATGAATTTGTTGATAAAAATGGATACACTGATAGAATGATTACTAGTTATGACTCTTATAATAATTCAAAATCTAAAGCAGAAAGTGATAACAAAAAATATCAAGAAGAAATTGCTACATATGAAAAAGAAAAGAAAGCACTTGAAAAACAAAAGAAAGATTATCAAGGTAGCAAGAATTATCAAAGAAGAAATAATAGAAAAAACAAACCAAGTTATATTCCATATAAAAGTAATGGAAAAAATAATAACTAGTTTAAGAAAGGAAGAAGGAATATGAATAATAATATGTATATAATACCAGCTAATGCTAAGAATGGTAAACTTATATTTAACATATTTAGAGGTATAGACTTAGTTGTATTTTTGTCTGGCTTAGGTGTATCACTAATATTCTTTGTAGCGATTCATTCAACCTCTTCAATAGCATTAATACTTAAATTATTACCCGTATGTATTTGCTCATTCTTAGTAATACCGGTAGCATATTACCATAATGTAATGTGTTTTCTAAAAGAGATGTACTTATATTTATCTAATAGAAGGGTTTATTATTGGAAAGGATGGTGTGTGAGAAGTGAGTACAGTGAAAAGTAAGAATACTGAAAGTTGGTTACCTATTAGATCTATACTAAATGGTGCAATTCAACTAGATGATGGAATGCAAGTAACTGGTGTTAAAGTACAACCAAAAAATATATTTATAATGGACTATGATACTCAAAAGAATGTTATATATAACTTAAGAAACTTATATAACACTTTAGATTATGAATTTTCTATTATTGTTGCTGATAGACCAGTAGATGTTAATGTTTACTTAAGTCAATTACAACTACTATATAATAATGTACAAACTCCAGTACTTAAAAAACTAGTTATGCAAGATATAAATAAAGCTAACTTATTTATGAGTAAAGAAGTTGGGGTAGCTGATACTGAGTATTATATTTTGTTTAGAGAAAGAAGACCTGAGATAATACAAAAAAAGATACAAAATTTAATAAGTGGTTTAGCAACATGTGGGCTAATGGCTACTCAAACTACTAATGATGATTTGAGAGTCTTACTAGATGGATTTTTAAATGCAGGAAGTAAAACAGAATTTGGGACGGTGATGGGTTCATGAACTTAAAAAGTCAATTAGCGCCTAAAGGGCTAGAATTTAGACCAGGGGATATGGTTATAAGTGGTAAATATTGTTGTTTCTTAACTGTAATAAGTTATCCTAAAATGATAAACGAAGGATATCTTGCAAATCTAACTCAATATTCTGGAATAAAGGTAATAATAAAACATATACCAATAGATTTTTCAGTATTAAGTAAAATGCTTAATAAAGAAATTGCTGATATGAAAATGAAGTATCAGAATGAACATGATAGAACAATACAAGAAAGAATTAGACAAGACTATGAAAGTATTGAAAGTTTTATTACAATGCTTACAAGTACACAGGCTAGAATATTTGACTTTCAAATGCATGTTATGGTAATGGCTGATAGTCAAGAAGAGTTAGAAAATAAGAAGATTCAAGTAAAGAATTATTTAGATGCTATGGGAATGAAGGGAATAGTATTAAGATACGAACAAGAGAAAATATTAAAAAGTTGTTTACCAATATTCCCAGACTCAGATATAGAAGAAAGAATTGGAACACCTATTCCAAGCATTACAATGAGTGCAATGTATCCATTTGTATTTGATAGTATCAAGGACCCAGGATTATCTTGCTTACTTGGTGTAGACTTTTCTGGTGGTATTATATTATTTAATCAATTCTTATATCAAATTAAGAAAGAATTTAATAGAAATAATGCTAATATGATTATTTTAGGTACATCAGGAAGTGGTAAATCAACAGCTGCTAAGATACTTTTAAGAAGTAATATAAGAAATGGACACAAGATAGTTGCAATAGACCCAGAAGGAGAACTAGAAGACATGACTAGACTTTATGGAGGAGACTTCATTAATCTAGGATTAGGTGGAGAATACGGAATGATAAATCCACTTGAAGTAATAGTTGACTCTGACGCTGAAGAAGGTGGAGGTAATGCTGTTTTAACTAGAACATTGCAGTCACTTAAAGCATTCATGAAGTACTATAGTCCAGATATAGAAGAAGACGTACTTACTTTATTTAGTGAAGTAGTCCAGGACACTTATAAAAGATACAAGATAGACTATGAAACAGACTTTAGTAATTTTACTAGTGAAGACTATCCAACATTTGATGATGTGTATGCAACTATTAAAGGAAGACTTTTATCAATGGTAGAAGCTACTCGTGAAAAAGAAGTAATGGAAAAACTTGAGTTAAAAGTAAGACCTTTAACAAAAGAATTAAGATATTACTTTACTGGACACACTACAGTAGAACCTAATAGTGACTTTATAGTATTTAATATAAGAGAACTAATGAATAGTGATGCTAACATAAGAAATGCTTTATTCTTTAACATATTAAAGCATGCATGGGGATTATGTCTAGACAAAGACACTAATACAATACTTATGGTAGATGAAGCACACACACTTCTAGCTGATAGAAATACTTTAGGAGCAGAGTTCCTAGCACAAGTACAAAGAAGAAGTAGAAAGTATAACACAGGTACAATAATTATTACACAACAACCTACTGACTTTGCAAGTCCAGAAGTAATTGTACATGGTAAAGCAATATTTGATAATGCAAGTTACTATTTAGTAATGGGATTAAAAAAACAAGCAGTAGAAGATTTAAGTAGACTAATAGACTTGAATGATCAAGAAAAAGAAAGCATAAAGAGATATAATCAAGGAGAAGCACTATTTGTGTGTGGATCACGTAGAATGAGAATCAATGTAATAGCAACTCAAGAAGAGTTAGATTCATTTGGCTCTGGTGGAGGACTATAAGAGAGGTAATTGTTATGACAGAAGAAAATAAAAATTTAAATAATAAAGACTTAAGCTCACCTAAAAAAGTGAGCTCTTCTGTCAATAATGAAGATATAAATAACATAAATTCCAAAATAAATAATACAAAAAGAAATAACTTAAGTTCATCTATGGCTAGTATGGGTGCTAATACAGTTAAAAACGCAACATCTAACTTAATGGATAAAATGTCTAGTACTGATGAAGAAAAATCATCAACTTTTAAAAATCTTAATAACACAATTGATAATAGCGTGAACACTATTAAAGAAGGAAAAAAACTAGCTAATAAATTAAAAAAAGATAATAAAAAGAAAACAACAAAAAAATTAAAAGATATATTTATTGGTGAAAATAAAAAACTTAAAATATTAGGAACTATTTTAAGTGGAGGATTCATCTTAAAAGTATTCTTAATTATAATAGTAGCAACCGTATTTGCAGTGGTTGTACAAAATCTAATGATTAAATTTGGTTTAACAGGAAATGATTCATATGAAGTATTTAATAAAAAATATAATGAATACCTAAGTAGAGAAGATGTTGATGATATATTTGATGAAAACGTAACTGACCCATGTGGAACAGTAAGTTGGCTAAATAAATTAAAACATTTTGTAGGAATATATAACCTATCTAATAGTCAAGACTTATGTTTATATATAAGGAAATCTCTTGAAAAGAAAGAAACATTACCAGGCATAAGTACTTTAGGACCAGGTTACTTTTTTAGCTCATTCTATTATGCATATGATACTCAAAACATTGATAAAGATGGACATATGTTTATAGAAGTAAAACAACCTGATGATGATACAGTACAGGCTACAGACTTAGATGCAGTTGCAACCCTTTTTGAAACAGGTATATATAAAAAAGAAGATATAGATTACTTACTTGATAATTACATACTAGAATATAATTTTAAACAAGAAGATGTTCACTATTACCAATGGATAGTAGATGAAGAAACAGGACTAGGTGCTTGTTACTCATTTAATGATTACGTTTATAACGAAATAAGCGAAACTAAATTTCAAGCATATTTAAGATTTGGAAGTAATGTTGCTAGTTCTTTCCAAAGAGATAGTAATGTAGTAAAGGCATATGGAATGACTAGTAGTGAATGTTTAGAACAATTAGAGAATGATTTAGGACCGAAACCTAGTCTAGCAATTTATAGTACTAAATTAGATTTAACAACACATGATGAAGAAATACCTACAATTGTTATAAATAATCCATATTACCCAAGATATGATGGAACATATACATATCAAGATGGATTTATTTATAAAACATATCCTAAATATAAAAAAGAATATACAATAGACTTTATCGAAGTACCATTTGATTACAAAGTAAATAGAAATATAGAAGAAATAATGGAATATATTAGATCAAGACAAGACTATACTAATTATGTATTAGGTTATCCAAATACTGTAGTAACAGATTCAAATTCAGGAAGTACTACAAATTGTACATATACAGTAAATGGAACAAATATGAGTGGTATAAAAGTAAAACTAGTACATGCTAAAAACTCAGCAGTTCCAGGAGTAAATACTGGAGATGAAATTGAAGGACAAGAATTAGTTGATTTTGAAAAATATATTTTAGGTGTTGTATATGCAGAAAATGGTTCTGCTCCCGAAGAAGCAATTAAAGCTCAAGCAATCGCGGCCAGAAATTATGTATTAAATCGTGGACATTTAATGGAAGAAAATGGTCAAAAAATACTTAGAATAACTAATTCAACTTATGATCAAACTTATTGTGATCCAGATGCTGGATGTGATAGATGTATAGGGTCAAATGGTGTTGTAAGTTTATATAAAAGTGGTACTACTCCTCCAGGAAGCACATGTGTAAGTGTAAGTCCCTTACCAAATGATTCATATGTTAGAAAAGCTGTTAAAAGTGTAAGTGGTGTTGTCTTACAAGATAATAATGGAAATACAATAAATACTCCATATACAAGTACCACACAACATGCTTGGAATGAAATGGCAAAAGAAGGAAAAGATTATATAGAGATGCTTCGTTTAACTTATGGAGAAAGTTCTTTCTCAAATCCTAGTTGTACTTTTGCAAGTGGAGACTGGGATAACTGGAGACAAGGCGATCCACAATGGAGTAATAAACCAGTAGGAAGTAGTAATATGGCTAAAATAGGATGCTTTATAACTGCACATGCAAAAGCCCTTGCAGCAAGTGGAGCTCAGTTAAAAGTAAATAATTTTAATCCAGGAGTATTTATAGATGTAATAAATGCTAATCATTGTTTAAGTGGAAATAATCTAGATGCATCATGTGCACTAAACGCAGTACTCGCTAATGGTTATGATAGAAATACTGACAGAGTGGGTGTAAGTTTAACAGGAAGTATTGGACAAAAAGCTCTAACTATAAGTAACTATTTAAATCAAGGGTACCAAATAATCTTAAGAGTAAAAGCAGAGCCTAATCAACACTGGGTATATGTAACGGGAGTAAGTGGAAGCACAATTTACATGTCAGATCCAGCAAGCAATGGAAAAACAGTATTACCTACATACAACGATAAAGGAGTTGTATACATGATAGGTTATAAATTTAGATAAGGGGTAAATTTATGGAAAAAAAGAATAATTTTGAAATAATGATTATTGTATTTTTGTTATTATTTTCATTCATAATGTATGGGTTATACTTAGTTATAGAAAAGTATTATGAAAAATATACTTATACTTTGATACTTGACCCACTTACTATTTTAGAATGTAAAAAGTGGAAATGTAATGATAAAACTAGTAATATAAGTGAATACAATAATAAAGAGTATAATGTAAGTGCTGATGGAAAAGATATTGGTAAGTATACATTATATTATGATAATAATCTAGCCAAATTTTATATATTTGATAACAAAAATAATAGTATAAAATATGAAGATAGTTTATATGGTTATAATGGTTCAAATATTAAATCTTATATGGTAAATAGTACTGATATTGGTCAAGATGAAATGTATGATATATTAGGTAAAAATAAATTATCTGTTAATATAAATGATATAAGTTATAGTAAAAAAATAATAGATGATTTTGATAATGATGGAAAATATGAAGAAATCTATACAATTATGAGTTCTATAGAAAGTAATAATTATTTTAACTATTTAATATATAATGATGAAGGAAAATACAGTATAATCTTTAAACAAGAAAATACTGACTCATTAAAAGTAGGGTCTGGAATCATTAGTAATGTTATGGATATATTTAATGATGGTAAAAAAGAATTTGTTTATAGATTAATATATTATGACAAATTAGGTGAATGTAATATAGTATACAGACTTAAGGGAAACAAATTTGTAAGTGTTAATGAATGTAACCTTAAAAATAATTAGAAGCATATGCTTCTTTTTTAATTATCACTTGACTTTATTATAAATATTTTGTAAAATTATTTTAGAATAGAGGTGGCTGTGATGAAGAAATCACAAATGGATATATCCTTAATTAGTCAAGTAGTTTTATCAGTACTAGTTATAATTATGGGTATTGTTATAATGATATTTAAGAGTTTTGGTTTATTAGATATGGTACTTTATGCAAGTATATTATTCTTTATATTTTCATTCTTTTCAGTAATATGTTACTTTGTTAAAAGAAAAGAAGGAGACTATGAAATACTTATTTTAGCATTAATAAATATTATAACTGCAACTTTTATGTTTGCACTTAAAAGTTATGATAACGAAGTAGTTTTAGGTACTGGTATGGTTATATTTACTGTTTTAATGCTAGCTAATAGATGTTATAAAGTATTCACATTAAAAAGTGAAAATAGTTATATGTGGACAGTTAAATTTATTTGTACTTTCCTAATTGGATTTTTAGGAATGTTAACATGCATTAATTTATATAAAGCTGTTACTGTTCCTACTTTAATGTTTGGATATTATTTTATTAGTCTAGGTGTAATACTAACTATAGAGAGTGTTTTTGAGTTATGTGTAACACAAGATATGTTTGATAAGTTAGTTAATACTGTAGTAGATAGTGAATATAATAATTTAGAAATGATAGATGCAATTAAAAACGAAGATGAAGTAAAAGAAGTTAGTATTAGCATGGAAAAAATGCCTGGTAAAAAAGTTTCTGTTAAGGTAAATGGGAAAGATGTAGGTAAAGAAGTTAAGAAAGAAATTAAAAAAGTTAAAAAAGAAGTAAAACCTATTGAAAAGAAAATTAAACGTGAACTTAAACCAGTTAAGAAAGAAGTAAAAAAGAAAGTTGCACCTGTTAAAAAAGAAATTGATAAAAAGGTTAAACCAGTAAAAAAAGATATTGAAAAAGATATAGTTAAACCTAGTTAGAAGGAAGTTAAAAAAGCAAAAAGAGAAGTAGAAAAAGAAGTAGTAAAAGAAACTATTAAAAGAAAAGTTGGAAGACCAAGAAAAGAAAAATAATTGGTCTTTTTTTCTTATAAGAAAATATATTTTATTAAGGGGGAATATATTATGGATATTATTAAAGTATCTAGTAAAAGTGCACCACAAAAAGTCGCAGGAGCACTTGCAAATTTATTTAGAGAATCCAATGATTCAGTTGAAATGCAAGCAATAGGAGCAGGAGCACTTAATCAAGCAATTAAAGGTATAGCAATAGCAAGAGGTTATGTGGCACCTACTGGTAAAAATTTAATTTGTACCCCAGCATTTAGTGATATAGTACTTGATGGTGAAGAAAGAACTGCTATTAAATTAATTGTAGAGGCTAAATAAGCCTTTTTTTTATTTTATAAATGTGGTATCATTATACTAGGGTGTAAATAATATGAATAAAAAGAGTGGTTTTACATTAATAGAAATATTATTAGTTATAGTTATTCTCTCAGTTTTAACAGTAGGTTCCATATTTGGAATAGATAAAATACAAAAGAAAAGTGAAGAAAAAGCTATGAAAGAATTATATGAAACTATAGAAGAAGCAACAGATACATACATTAGTCAATATGAGGGTTATGTTAAAGAAATACTAAATGGTTCTATGACTGAAAAGTGTACTAGGTTATATACTTTACAAAATGAAGGACTTCTTAATTTCGATTTAGTTAATCCTAAAACTAAGAAGACAATTAGTGAGAATGCATGTGTAATATCTTATTTGAATGAAAAAGGTGAAATAGTTAATTTTTTTGATATAGATAATACACTTAGAAGTACTAGAATAGAAGTAAAAGTTAACCATGGGATAAGTGATAGAAATGTTAAATATGCTTTTAGAACTGCTATTTTTAATATAACACCAGATAATGGTTATATAGTAAGTAGTGTAACATGTGATAATGGGGCAGTAGGAAATGTTGACGGAAATAAAGTTATTATTACTAACTTTAACAAGAATCAAACATGCGAAGTTATAACTTCATTAAATAGTCCTGGAGAAAATAGTACTCTAGTTGATGCTATAAAGTATTATAATTCAAGAGTTAGTACTAGAACAGAATTTAATGCACCATTTTATAAGAATACAGTTAATACTATATATGAGGGAGAAGAAAATAGTAAAGTCGTTTATTATTTTAGTGGGATAGATACCGAAACAGTCAAAATAAATAACTGGGTTAAATTTGGTGGATTTTATTGGAGAATAATAAGAACAAACTCAGACGGAAGTGTAAGACTAATATATAGTGGACAAAATGAAAATGATGAAAATGATTTTATAAGTAATGACTGTTATTATAAAGATACAAATGGTAATTGTTTAAAAAACAATGTAGATTATTTTAATTATAATACTTCTAACATTAAAAGTATTTTAAATACATGGTTTAATAATAACTTAAGTAGTTATAATAGTTATATAAGCACTACTGCAAACTTCTGTAATGATACAACTAGTATGTATACATCAAATGGAAAAATTTATTATGGGGCTTATCAAAGATTACAAGGTTATTCTCTTATAAATGGAGAATGGTTAAATAATGAAGATAACATTAAACCAAATTATAATTGTACTGGAAGTAATTTAATATCTAATCAAAGTGTTGGTTTAATAAATGCTGATGAAATAGTTTTTGCTGGAGGAAAAGTATTTACTACAATAGAAAATATTAAATTTTGGTTTACTGGAAGTGGTGAATACTATACAATGAGTCCATTTTCATATAATGGAAGTAATGGTGTAATGTTTACTGTAACAACCGATAGATTATCAACTAACTACATGAGTGAAAAACTAAATATAAGACCTGTTATTAATTTAAAAGCCAACGTTAAATGGGTAAGGGGTACTGGTAAAAGAGATTATCCTTTTGAAGTAAGTTTATAAAAAATATAAACTTTTTTCATATGTTCGCTTGACATATGAAACTTTGTTTGCTATTATATTAATGTTCTTGAATAAAAAGAATAATTTAGTGAATATTAGATAGTGAGGTAATGCTATGGATAAAATAATTATTAAAGGAGCAAGAGAAAATAATTTAAAGAATATTGATATCGAAATACCAAAAAATAAGTTAGTTGTTATGACTGGTGTAAGTGGAAGTGGAAAGTCTAGTTTGGCTTTTGATACTATTTATGCTGAAGGACAAAGGAGATATGTTGAAAGTTTAAGTGCATATGCAAGACAATTTTTGGGAGGAAGTGAAAAACCTGAAGTAGATTCTATTGATGGACTAAGTCCAAGTATTAGTATTGATCAAAAGACTACTAATAAGAATCCTAGAAGTACAGTAGGTACTGTTACAGAAATATATGACTATTTAAGACTATTATTTGCAAGAATTGGTGTACCTTATTGTCCTATACATAAAAATCCTATTAAGAGTCAGTCTATTGAAGAGATGGTTAACAAGATAATGGATTACCCAGAGGGTACTAAGTTAGAAATAATGAGTCCTATTGCAAGAGGAGAAAAAGGAACATTTAAAGATTTATTTGAAGATTTAAGAAAAGATGGTTTTTCTAGAGTTAGAGTTGATGAAGAAAATAGAGATTTAAGTGAAGATATAGTTTTAGAGAAAAATATTAAGCACGTTATTAATTTAATAGTTGACAGAATGACTGTAAACGAAAAGTCAAGAAGTAGACTATTTGAAGCAATTGAATTATCATGTAAGATGGCTAATGGGAAGGTACTTATAAACATACTTGGAGACAAGGAAATACTTATGAGTGAAAATTATGCTTGTCCACTTTGTGATTATAGTTTAGAAGAACTTGAGCCTCGTATGTTTTCGTTTAATAGTCCTTATGGAGCATGTACTGAGTGTAAAGGCTTAGGTGTTAAAATGTCAATAGATGAAGACTTACTTGTACCTGATAAAAGTTTATCAATATTAAATGGTGCAGTAACTAGTTTCCAAAGTGGTGAAACATTAAGTATATATTTTAAGAAATTAGATAGTGTATGTAAGTACTATAATATTGATTTAAGTAAACCGGTTAAAGATTTAACTAAAGATGAATTTAATACTATATTTTATGGTTCTAAAGATAAGATACACTTTAATGTTCATACAAGAAGTGGTAGTATTTTAAAAAGTTATGATTATTTTGAAGGAATAATAACTAATTTAGAAAGAAGATATATGGAAACAAACAGTCCTAGTATTAGAACTTGGATAGAAAGTTATATGAAAGAAAATCCTTGTCCAGTTTGTAAAGGTAAACGTCTTAGTGAAAAGATATTAAATGTATTTATTGATGGAAAAAATATATATGACATAACTAATTATAGTATTGGGGACTTAGTTACATATTTTGATAATATTAAATTAACTAAAGAACAAGAGAATATTTCATTCTTGATATTAAAAGAAATTAAAGAAAGATTACATTTTTTAAAGAATGTAGGACTAGAATATTTAACATTATCTAGAAGTGCATCAAGTTTGAGTGGTGGAGAAAGTCAAAGAATAAGATTAGCCACTCAAATAGGTAGTAAATTGAGTGGAATACTTTATGTATTAGATGAACCTAGTATTGGACTTCATCAAAGAGATAATGATAAATTAATTAATAGTTTAAAAGAAATGAGAGACTTAGGTAATACTTTAATAGTAGTCGAACATGATACTGACACCATGCTTGCAAGTGACTATTTAATTGACATTGGTCCAGGTGCTGGAGAAAATGGAGGCTACATTGTTGCTGCAGGTACTCCTTTAGAAGTGATGAAAAATAAGAATAGTTTAACAGGAAAATATTTAACTGGAGAACTAGGTATAGACGTTCCTAAAAAGAGAAGAAAAGGGAATGGGAAGTTTATTGAAATTAAAGGATGCGAAGAACACAACTTAAAAAAGGTTAATGTTAAATTTCCTAAAGGAACATTTACATGTGTTACAGGAGTAAGTGGAAGTGGTAAATCTAGTTTAGTAAATGAAATTCTTTATAAGAAACTGGCTAGTACAATTTATCGTTCCAAAGAAACTCCAGGTAAATTTAAAACAATTAAAGGAATAGAAGATGTTGATAAAGTAGTTTATATTAGTCAAGATCCAATTGGAAGAACACCAAGAAGTAATCCAGCTACTTATGTAGGATTATTTGACTTAATAAGAGATGTATTTACAGAAACTAAAGAAGCTAAGTTAAGAGGATATACTAAAAGTAGATTTAGTTTTAATGTAAAAGGTGGAAGATGTGAAGCATGTCAAGGTGATGGAGTTAAAAAGATAGAAATGCATTTCTTACCTGATGTGTATGTTCCGTGTGATGTATGTCATGGTAAAAAGTATAATAAAGAAACACTTAATATTAAGTTTAAAGGTTTAAGTATAGCAGATGTTTTAGATTTAAGAGTAGATGAAGCATTAGAAGTATTTGAAAATGTTCCTAAAGTTAAAAGAATATTAGAAACTATGCATGATGTTGGTCTAGGTTATGTTAAACTTGGTCAAAATGCAGTAACGCTTTCTGGTGGAGAAGCATGTCGTGTAAAACTTGCAAAAGAACTTCAAAAGAAACCTACTGGTAAAAGTGTATTTATACTAGATGAACCTTCAACCGGACTTCATATAGATGATATAAAGAAACTTTTGGTTATATTAAATAGAATAGTTGATAATGGAGATACTGTTATAGTAATTGAACATAACTTAGATATAATAAAAGTAGCCGACTATATTATAGATTTAGGTCCTGAAGGTGGAGACAAAGGTGGAGAAATAGTTGTATGTGGTACACCTGAAGAAGTAGTTAAATGTAATGGTAGTTACACAGGAATGTATTTAAAAAAATATTTAAAATAGAAAAATTACTTGAAAAAAGTAGTTTTTTCTTTACTGAAAAATAAGTGAAATATTTAGTTTGATATTGTAAAACTTTAATTTATTTAATATAATAATTATGGAAAGAGAGTGAATGTAATGAATAAAAAAGTTAGAGAAATAGTTAGTTTAATATTAGAACTTTTAACAGGTGCTTTATCACTTATGTTAGCAAGATATTTATTTAAAAGTTTTTATGTAGAAAGTTTTTGGTATGCATGTTTAGCCAGTATACTAATAAGTGTATTTAGTGTTTATTTAAAACCGTTATTTGAATTTTTAACTTTACCAATTAATATGTTAACATTAGGTCTTAGTAGTCCATTAATAAATGTTTTAATACTTAAGGTAACTAGTTTAGTTTTAGGTAATAAATTTATTGTAAGTGGATGGATTATACCATTCTTTATAGCTATATTTATTAGTATAGTTAATGTTATATTAAACAATTTAATTATTAATCCTATTAAAGAAAGAAGGTAATTTATGAATCCAGTGGCATTTACAGTTGGAGGTTTTGAAGTTAGGTGGTATAGTTTATTTATTTTACTTGGTATTATTATATCATGGATGCTTATAAGTAAAGAAGCAAAGAAGTTTAAAATAGAAAATGATTTTATAACTAATATGCTTTTTTGGGTAATTATTTTTGGAATAATAGGTGCGAGAATATATTACTGTATATTTGAAGATTTTAGTTATTATAGTAAAAACATAATAGAAGTATTTAAAGTATGGAAAGGTGGACTTGCAATACATGGAGGGATATTAGTTGGTGGAATAACATTAATTTCATATTGTAAAAAATATAAAGTATCTGTTTATAGAATGCTTGATATTTGTGCACCATATTTACTTTTTGCACAGGCAATTGGTAGATGGGGTAATTTCTTTAATGGTGAAATTTACGGGTCAGTAACTAGTTATGAAAAACTTCATAGTTTAAAGTTTATACCAGAATTTGTTATAAATGGAATGAATAATGGAGGAGTATATTATACACCTTTATTCTATTATGAATCTCTTTGGTGCTTACTTGGATTTATTATACTTATAATAATTAGAAAACTTAAATACACTAGATTAGGCTTTACAACTGGTGGATACCTAATTTGGTATAGTATTGGAAGATTTGTTTTTGAAGGAATGAGAAATTCAACATTTAATTTAATGCTTGGTAATATCAAAGTAGCGCAACTTGCTAGTATAATTATGTTTATTATAGGCTTTATGATTATTTTACTTCAGTCAAGAAAGCCTAAACTTACTGAAATGTATAATAGTAAAGAAAAAGTGGAAGTTATTAATTTCTAAGGGGGTGAAATATGTGTATGATGTTATTATAATAGGAATGGGGCCAAGTGGAATGAGTGCAGCCCTTTATGCAAAACGAAGTAATATGAATACTTTAATAATTGAAAAAAATTGTCCAGGTGGATTAGTAAATACTACAAACAGAGTTGAAAATTATCTAGGATTTGGCAGTATAAGTGGACCAGACCTTGCATTCAAAATGTTTAGTCATATAAAAGAAGCAGACATTCCATATAAAATAGAAGAAGTTAAATCTATTACAAAAGAAGAAAATGTATTTAAGATAATTACACCTAAAAACGAATATACTTCTAAAACTGTTATTTTATCAAGTGGTAGGCAACCTAAGGTGAATGATTTTGAAAAAACTATTAAAAACTTAAATATTAGTAGATGTGCAATATGTGATGCACCACTTTATAAAGGAAAAGACGTATTAGTAATTGGTGGAGGAGATTCTGCCGTTGAAGAAAGTATTTATTTATCTAGTATAGCAAATAAAGTATATATAGTTAATAGAAGTGATATTAAAAGAAAAGAAGAATTAACTAGTTTTAAAAATATAGAAGTTTTAGAAAATAGTGTAATAGACGACATTTCATTTGATGAAGTATATTCTGTTAAAATAAAAGAACATATAATAAAAGTACATGGAGTATTTAGTTATATAGGTTTTGAACCTTGTAATAATTATTTAAATGCTTTAAATTTGAAACAAGATAACGGATATGTTGTTACAAATGATGGTGTTACAAATATTGATGGCTTATTTGCATGTGGTGATATAATAAAAAAAGACGTTTATCAAATATCTACTGCAGTTAGTGAAGGCGCTATATGTGGACTTAAAGCAGGTAAATATGTTAGGAGTGTTAATAAATGATAGTATGCGGTAAAAATGTTGCAAGAGAAGTAATAAATAGTAATTATAATATTAAAAATATTTATTTAAATGAAAACTTTAATAATGGTGAAATACTGAAACTTATAGAAAAAAATCATATTAAACCAGTTTATAAAAGTATGCATGATATGGATAAAATGACAAGGGATGTACATCAAGGTATAATTATTGAATTAGAAGATTATAAATACTTAGATTTCAGTAGTATAAAAAATGATAATGATGCTAATTTTGTTGTAATTTTAGACCATATTGAAGACCCAAGAAATTTTGGGGCTATTATTAGGACATGTGAATGTGCTGGAGTTGATTATATAATTATTCCCAATAAAAGAAGTACTTTAATCACTAGTAGTGTTATGAAAACTTCAAGTGGAGCACTTATAAATAGTAAAATAGTAATGGTTGCTAATTTAAAAGATACAATTGATAAACTAAAAAAACTTGGTTTTTGGATTGTAGGAAGTGATGCAGATGGTGAAGATTATACAAAAATTGATTACAAAGGAAAAACTGCATTAATAATTGGAAGTGAAGGATTTGGACTTAAAGAGATAGTAAGAAAAAATTGTGATTTTATTGCAAGTATTCCTTTAAAAGGTAAGGTAAACAGTTTAAATGCATCAGTTGCAGCTGGAATACTTATATATGAGGTTTTAAGAGGTAAGAATGAATGAATACAATTTAATAATAGAAGCTAGAAATAAAAATGAACAAGCTATTAATCTTTTATTAAGTAAATATTATAATAATATAAAAGCAATAG
>ERZ1023963.29-NODE-29-length-57163-cov-12.967605_pt1 | contig 57163 bp, 49 predicted proteins | sample MGYA00380427_ERZ1023963 | MGnify/ENA primary metagenome ERZ1023963 (study PRJEB33179, sample SAMN07449061) | human gut metagenome | biome: Human-gut; feature: Human associated habitat; material: Faeces | host: Homo sapiens | place: India:Kasaragod | collected... | reverse complement strand
TTTTAAAATATTTTAATATTGTTTTAGATGAAAACTCACATTTTACAGGTGATTATATAAAAGATATCCTTTCAAGCATAAGTATTGATAATACTGATGATGTCTCAATAGATGAAAAAGGTTATATTAAATTAGATTATTTAACTATTAAAAATGATAACGACTATAAAAGTGCATACATTGGTTACTTAAAAAGAATAGAAGTAAAAAAACAAAAACTTATAGCACTTCAAGAGGAAATAGATGTTATAAAAGGTAAAATAAATGATATAAATGAAGAAAAATATGAGAATGAAGAAAAGATTAATCTTATAGAAGAAGAAGTAAGCAAATTTCCTAGTAACGCAAAAATAAAAGAGTTATTTAGCCTGATTAAAGAAAAAGAACTAGAACTAGACTTTAATGATAAAAATCAAAAGGATATAGAAAAAGAACTTAAAGAATATGATGACAAAATAAAAGAAATTAAATCAAAAATAAGTTTAAAAAATGAATTAATAAAAGTTCCTTTAAACATAATAGCATTTAAAGAAGTATTAAAAACTATTGATACTGTCTTAGAAAATATATACAAGTTAAATGGATTACTTCAGAAAAGATTAGATAAATTACTTTTTAATTCTCAGCTTAAGGAAAGATTAGAAGAAAAATATAGCGAAATAGAATACAAGAAAGCTGATTTGAATGAAAAAGAAACAGAATGCGCTTCAAATGTAGAACAATATAAAACGATTGAAGAATTATTAGAAAATTCTGGATACAAAGAAGTTCAAGAAAAAATAAGTAAACTATATGATGAAATAGATTTACTAAAAAAAGAAAAAGAAAAATTACTAAGTGGAAATGCTAAATTAGAAACAAACATTAACAACAAAGAAGAAATGCTTCTTAACTCTAAAGAAGAATTAAATAGTAAAGAAAAAATAATGTCAGCATATAGTGAAATATTTATAAGAGAATACAAATTAAATTATGTTTATCAAGAAGAAATTACTGATAAAACATTAAAAACTATAATTAATAATTACAAAGATAAAAAAGAAGTATCATTAGGAGAATTATTTAGTAACTTTTATTCATCCTTTAGCAAATACAAATTAGAATTAAATGATTACTCGCTTAAAGATATAACACTATTTAACGACAATGAAACAAATGACGAAGATTTACAAAAAATCTATAATGACGCTACTAGAAGTGACATAACTACAATGCATCATGGAATTAAAATGAATGTAATAGAACTTTCTAAAAAACTTGAAGAAGAAATAGAAGAGTGTAAAGTTTTAATTGATGCACAAGATAGACATTTATTTGAAGAAATACTTTTAAATACAGTTGGAGAAAAAATAAGAAATAGAATTAATACTTCTTATAAATGGGTAGAAAAAATAAATAATATTATGTCAAAAATGCAAGACAATAGTGCTCTTAGATTTAAATTGGCATGGAAAACAAGTCAAGCAACAACTCCAGAAGAAATAGACACAAAAGAATTAGTAGAAATACTTAAAATGGATCCTAAAAATTTAAAAGAAATTGATAAGAAAAAAGTTACAGATCATTTTAAAAGTAAAATTAAAAAAGCTGAAGATTTATATGAAGAGTCATACATATCATTTTATAAAATTATAGAAGAAGTACTAGACTATCGTTCTTGGTTTACATTTGAGTTATTCTATCAAAGAAAAGGTGAAAACTTTAAAGAACTTACTGATAAAACATTTTCAAAATTTAGTGGAGGAGAGAGAGCCAAAAGCATGTATATTCCATTATTTGCAAGTGTATATGCAAAATTAAATTTAGCGAGAAATAATTCACTAAGAATAATAGCATTAGATGAAGCTTTTGCCGGTGTAGATGAAGATAACATAAGAGAAATGTTTGGAATATTAAAATACTTGGATTTAGATTTTATAATAAATTCACAAGTACTATGGGGAGATTATGATACAATAAATGATTTGTCTATTTGTGAATTAATAAGACCACAAAATAGTTCAGTAGTAACAATTGAACGTTATAGATGGAATGGAAAGTACAAAGAAATAATAACAAATAGAAATGAAAACGGAGTTAATAATGAGTGAATATACAAAGTATTTTAAATCAAAAAAAGGTTTTTCTAGATTTATGAAAAAATTGTATGAAAAATATAAATCATTATCAAAGTTTAGTGGAACAATAAAATTAAATAATATAACAGAAGAAGAAGCAAAAGATTTAACCAGATTTTTTGGAGTAGAGTATTATGAAGGAACAAACATTACTATTAAAATTAAAGATTTTGAACATATTATGGCAAGATCTAAATATGAAGATTTTGATATTAATAAACTAATAGAAGAGTACTATAATGTAGCGCTTATAACAAATAAGGAAAACAAGCAAATAATGAAAGATGAAGAAGATTTATTTTATCAAGAAATATATAAAACATGTTCGCCAATTTTAAAATCATGGTTAGAAAAAACAAGAAATGAAAAAAAGAATGGTTATAAAATATTAAAAACTAGATACAATTTAAATAAAACAAAATTAACAAAAGAATTACTAGTACTTTCAAGAATGTTAGATAACCTACCTTCAAAAAAAACCTCATTAACATTATTTGCTTCTCTTTACTCTAATGATCCACATTACTTAGATTTTAGTAGTGATAAATCAAATCTATTTATAAACATTCTTTCTGATTTAGCCAAAGTAAAACTGCCATTTTCAAATAGAGAAAAAATAGAACTATTAAGCAAGTTTAATTTAGAAATAGATCTATTTTCTAATAATACTTTTACTTATAATTTAATAACCGACAGGGAAGAAATAAATGAATTTCAAAATGAAGCATTAATTCTTAATATACAAAATATATTAAAAACAAACACATTTAGTGGAATAGATGGAAATGTATTTATATTAGAAAACCCTTCATTATTAAGTGAAATAATAAAAGAAAAAATAAATAAAACAATTATAATTTCAAACGGGTTTATAAATTTAAGTACATATTTAATACTAGATAAACTGCTAGAAAGCAATAATAAATTATATTATAATGGAGACATTGATCCAGAAGGATTAATTATTGCTGATAACTTAAAGAAGCACTATAAAGATAAAATAATATTGTTTGGTTATGAGGATGAAATTATAAATAATATACACACTGGAGTAAGAGTAAAAGGTAAAAGCATTAAAAAATTGAAAGGTATTATATCTGAAGAATTATTAAAAGCGAAACAGCATCTGATAAATAATAATGACGTAATATATCAAGAAAATTATAAAGAAATAATTATTGATTTTATAAAAAAATAAAGCATAAAAAAAGAATTAAATATTTTTTAACTCTTCCTTATGCTTTTTTGTAAAGTTTAAGAGAACTAATTCAAACTCTTCATCACTTTCAATTTTGTCATAGAATTCTTTTCCATTATCACTGATAACTTTAAGTATTAAATAATCTTTATCATCATTTTCATTAGATAAATACACATATTTAATACCATTAACATCTATAGTATCAACCTCTATATAATCTTTACCATTAATATTAATAACATTAACATCAATTTCTTCCACTTGAAACACCCATACTTTCATTCTTTTCAGCAATTAATGAATCTACTACTGTATTTATATAATCATTTTGCTCAAGTTGTGACATCAAGAACTCATCAAACTCTTGACTTCCATCTTTATTAACATGACTTAAAAACTCATCTAATTTATCTGCATCAACATTATCAAGTAAATGAATTAAATAGTCTCCATTAGTATATTCACCATGACCAAACTTAGTATCTCTATAATTGTCCATACTATTTAACACTCCACAAAGTGCATAAGTTTGTAATTCTGGATCTAATTCCATTATTTTTTTAGCCATTTGTTCATGCAAGAATCTAACATCATCTACTCCATTTTGTACCACACATTGACTGAATATACTAGATAATTCATCATTATCACTAACTAAAGAACCAATTTTCTTGTTAATTTCTCTCATTGCTCTTATTTTCTCAGTATATTCTTTATTTTCTATCATTTCACTAATAATACTTTTATTGTCCTCAGATTTATCTACACTTTTTTTAACAGAAGCAACACCAACAAATATAAGTGCAGCACTAACAAGTGCAATTATCTTTTTAGTAAGTAATTCTTTTTTTCTCTTTTCTTTTCTAACATTTCTTTCTTGTTTCCTAAAATTTCTAGAATCGTACATAGCATCTCTTCTATTATTTTCATCTCTAGAATTCATCACTTTTAAAATGCTTTTATATTGTTCATCATTCATATCTCTTACCCTCTATAACAATGATATTATATAAAATAACAATTGTCAAACAAATTTAAAATTTTTACATAAATTTTACACTTGTTTTTTCAAATTGAATATGATATTATATATACGTGGAACAAGTGCAGGTGTAGTACAACGGCTAGTACGCGGCCTTGCCAAGGCTGAGACGTGGGTTCGATTCCCATCACTTGCTCCAAATGAATTTTACACCATAAATTTGGTGTTTTTTTTTATGTATTTAAAATTCGAACCCACATCTCTAGCCTTGGTTAGAGTTATTCTTAAAACTGATAATATCTTCTCTAAGAAAATTCCATCTAACTGCGACTAAATACCTGTCTTTTAAATTTCCCTTAGAAGTTATACATCTTTTTTGAGGACCTAAAGTCATACAAGCAACATGCGGTGAAGTAAAATGAAGACACTTTTTTGACAAAACTAAGTCATATAAATCATATTTACTTATCCAAACATAATTATCTATTGTACCACAAATTAAACAGTCAATATCATATTCTGAATTCCTACCACGAACAATAAATCTATCAACCATATCTATAATTATTCTTGTTTTATTTACATAACTATTAAAAATATTTAGATCATCTTGATATAATTCTTTGTATTCCACACTATTAAGTTGATGTTCATAATCTGTATTTCCATCTTTATCTTTTTTATACCCATAATGATAACTCACATATTTATCAATGATTTTATAAGGTATACCAAGTTTTCCAAGATATCTTTCAAATTCTTGTATTTGTTCATGATGAACAGAATTATTATTACCACATTTTATACTTATACCTTTTATATAATTCTTGTATTTGATAAAGATATCAGCCTTTTGATTAACTTTATTTTTCCAACATCTAATTCTTTCTGTATTATCTAAAATATCACCAAATAAATCTTTCAAAAAAAGTTGAGAATTATTATCCATTTCATATAGATATTTTTTATCAAATAATTCTATAAAATCTTTTTCATTTTGATATCCATAATTCATTTTACCTCCAAAAAAAGAGAATACCCCTAAAAAAGTATTCTCGAATAGATATATTTTTTCTTGCCTAAAAATATAAATTATCGTCTAAATTGTATTTTGTGTTAAAACTATAAGCAAGAAATTTAACACAAGTAAATTGTACCATAATAAAATGATTTAATCAACAAATTTCACATAGTTTTCAATATTATAAATTTATAAAAATTATATGTTTATTATTTGGTCCTTCCACCTTCGATTATATCAATTTTATCATTGCCTATAAATAAATTAGTGGCAGTTTTTCTTTTACAAAACTCAATATATTCCTCTTCAATAAATCTTTTCTTTTCTGGTTCTAAATCATCATAATTGTATCTTTCTTTTATTGCTTTCCATTCATCCTCTTGAAATATTTTACTAGAAACAAAATAAGATTCAATTAAATAATTAACATCAGAATTTGTTTTAGATAACTTATCATTATTAATAAATACTTGCTGTCGAGGTGTGAATTCAGTCATTTCGTGTTGAAGATTATATAGGGCAATTTTCTGCTTGTTTACTATAACAATAGGCACATTAAACTGTTTAGAAGCATTAATTGAATTTGTCCAAATAATATCATTTTGATCTATATCACCATTAGAAAAATAAACAATATAATCAGGCATAATTCTATTACCATTTTCATCAAATCTTCTATATCCCATTTCATTCCATTTATCTCCATTTTCACTGATTTCCCGTGATTTATTACTTTCATTTAAAAACTTTTGAGGCATATAATATCTAACTTTATTAAGATGAGTATTTTTATGATTAGACTGAGGATTTAAAGGACTAATAATATTAGAAATTTGTAAATTAGTAGTTCCTGCATCAAGAATATCACTTGGAGAAAAAGAAGAAAAACCATAACAAACATTTTTAATAGGGCAGGTATTCATATTTCTATTTCCTATATAACTTGTTGAGATAAATAAATCATTTCTTTCTTGCCAGTCATTGAAATAATCGTGAGTCTGCATGTCAAAAACTCCACCTAAAGAATAAACGTTCATAAAAAACTCTGAATCAATTTCGAAAACTGGTATTCCATTTTTCATGTATCCTTTAAATGTCTTTTCTGATGGTTTATACTGTGTCTGGGAATATATACTTTGAAAACTTGCTGATAAATATTGATCAATAATTGAATAATTAAAATCTAAATCACTCAATCTAACATTGTTAAACATATCTTTCAATATATCAATATCATTAATAGAGTTAATTATATTTAAATTTTCCAACATATCTATTAAATCTGAATCAATACCTTTTATTTCTTCAATATCATTTCCATATGTATTAAGTAACATACAAACTTGTTCATAATTCATATTATAAGTTTTTTGAAAAATCAAATCTTTAAAAAGTTCTAAATTATTTGTAACATTTTTAGAAATACAAGAATTATTTTGTTTTATTTCTTCAATACTTTTTTTAAACTTAAAATCCTGTAAAACATTTTTTAACGAATCGTATTTTATTTGTGTAAATGATTTAAAATCATAAAGATCCTCTAAATTGTACATATTATGTTTATTAGAAATTAATACCCCTAGGCGTTCAACATCAATTTCAGATAAATCTTTATCTCTTAAACCATTTAATAAATCAGCATACTCGCTACTACTAAAACCATTTAGAATTAATTCAAAAGCTTTTTCCCATCTCATAGTTTCTTTATTATCTTCCCTAAAGGTTTGGTAACACTTTAAGAAAAGAGCATAATTACCATTTTGTATTAAATAATTAATATTAATTATTACATCATCATATAAATATCACTCATACAATTTTATTTATTTGTGTTCATTAGCTATCATTTCCATATTTCTCTTCCTTTACTTTTTTATTTAGAAATTTTACTAATCTCATCTTCGATAAATTCTTTTTCTTCTTGACTAAGTAAATCTTGTTTTAATTTCTTTAATTCTTCCCTTAAATTATTTTTTGTATCATCATTTATTTCAAAAGAATGTAATTTCTCTAATTTCAATAATGCAATTTTAATTTTCTCTTGTGTACTAGTTGACATTCTGCTTTTATTATCTTGAGCACGTAATAAAATAGATGAATTTGTTTGTAGATCAGTTAAATGTTTTTTTGTTTCTCTTAAATACTCAGTAGCATTAATGTATTTTGAAGCATCTGGAATTACTGTAATTAAAAAATTATCAGAAGAAATATTACCTTCATATACATTTCCTTTATGCTCAACATATTCTTTTGCCCCGTCATTGAGCACATAAGTTATTGAATTTAACAAATTCATATCATTTGGTAATGCTTTAGATATATCGGATTTTCCCAATACTTTTTTTGGTATCAAAGCAACGTTTAATTTAGGAGAACTATATTTTATATAATTTTTTTCATAAAAGTATAACACTTTTTGTGCCTCTTCACTAGTTAAATCAGCGTTTTCACACAAATCCATAACATTTCTCCTACAATGCTCTTCATCTCTTAAAACATATGGAACAACACTTATATCGTTTTGATATGCATGCGTGTGATTGGAAGAAGTAAACCAAGCAAACCATTCTGGAGAATCCACTGAGTGTTGAAAAGTTTTCGTAAAATCGTTTTCAAAATAAATGCCTGATCCTTCATAATAAGGGTATCCACCTAAAGGAGCAACTACTCCTTTATTCATGAATATTTCTTGTATCTCTTGCAGATCTTCTAGTTTATCACTTCTTTCTTTAGTAATACCAATTAACCCATCTTTTACAATTTTATCAAAATAAGCCTCTGGAAAAGAATGAGTAACATACCCGTTTTCCACATATTCATGCAAAAAATAATCTTTAATTCTAATTAAATCATTTTGAGTAACTTCCTTATTTACATCTACACCAATTTTGGAAGCTATAACAATTGAAATTAATTTTGCTTTTTCCATATTAAAATTTTCAGGGGATATTTGCTTATTTTTATATTTTGTATACAATTTCTCAATTTCATCCATATAATATTTAAATCCATATCCTTCTTTATTTATCACGTGTAAATTATAAATTTCTCCAATTAAATTACTTATGTGATGTATGTCATGAAATTTATTCCAATTTCTTTTTAACATTTCTATTACAGTTTCAGAATTTAATGCTTTATTTAAATTAATTAACATTAACTCTTCAATGCTGTTATTTTCTAAACTAATAGTTTTTACTTTCTCACTTACTTCCACATAATTGTTTACCAAATTAATCACCTTCAATTATACTAAGTATAACATATTTTTTTTAATTTTCAAAATTTGACTAAAAACAACATAAAATGATATAATTAACTTAAATTAAAAAGCAAGCAACAAAGAAAAGGAAGAAGGAAGGATAATATATGAATTTAGAACAAAACAAACTAGAAACAATTGAAAATTACTATGGAAGCATAAAAGCATACTCGCTATTTTTAGAAAACTTAGCTTTCAATTTTCCAAATGACAAAATAAACTCCTTTTTAAAAGATAAAAGAATAACAAGTGTAGCCGCATTCGGTTTAGCAAGTAACATATTATTATCTATAAAAGAAGATATAGTAGAAAACGCTGGAAACTTAAACTACGAATCAAAACTATTATTAAACGAACTAGAGACTACTGTAAAACTTTTATTCACTGAAAAAAATGGTCTATACTATGATAAAAATCATTTAATGGGAGATGCAGCCACAACAGTTAACAAATTAAGAAACAAAATTGCTCACGGTAACTACTTCTTAGATTTTGAAAATGAAAAAATCACAATATTGGATGAAAACGACTTAGTAACAATTCCACTTGAACGTTTAAACTATTTTATAGGTGTTTCTTTGTCCAAATACATCGATAGAACTAGTGTAAGTGAGTACACTGAATCAAAAGTTTTCACTCGCCATGGCACTGAAGGAAGAAAAAAACCTCTTACCACCGTTGAAAGTATAGTTAAATACATGAAAAATCATGAAGTAATATATATAACAGCAAAAACTCTTGACAACACCCCAGTACCAAAGAACATAAGAGAAGAACTAGATAAAATGACAAATAACTTCCTAGAAACAAATAGTTTTAAAGAAATTAGAAAGTTCATAAAAGAACATGAAAAAGAATATCAATTTGACTACGGACTTAAAAAAGTTGACAACCTAGACTTTGAAAAAATAGCTGTATCTTTATTAGAAATGTCAAGACCAGAAGTGACATATAGTGATAATCAACATATAATTGGAGAAATAATCACAAAAGAAATAATTGGTAACAAGACAAAACTGGCTATATCTTCTTTAAGTAATATATGCATACTAAGTGCAATGGAAAAAACTAAATCAACTGATATAAATGTAATAAAAAAGTACTTGTCTAACAAAAACATAAATTTTACACTATCCTACGAAGAACTAGCCGTTAGCTTAATCGCAATGTTTAATAGCATTTTCTCATATGGCTTAGACAAAATTTATGATAATAATGAAGAAAATGTTTACACCGAAAACGATAAACTTGACTATGGTTTACTTGACCTTACTAAAATTAAAGTAAAAAACTATACAGTTGATAACAAATACCTAAATAATAAAAATGAATATAAAACAAGTCTAGTTAAAAAAGTAACTGAAATCACGTCTTCCATTCAAAAAACCACTAGTCAAATAAATAATCTATCAGGAAAAGGCAAACAAGAAGTTATAGATTTACTAAATCAAAACTTAACAACATTAAATAATAACTTGACAAAATATAACTCTGAAATTAAAGAAATAGATAGTTATAATGCGTACTACCAAAATCACCCTAAATACTTTCTAAACAAAGCCATTATAAATGGAATAAGAAATTCAATCGCACATGGTAACTACAAAGTAACAGAGTACGATAACTATCAAACAGCAAAAATAATATTTAAAGACATATATGAAGGTCAAAACACCTTCGAAGGCGAAGTATACTTACTAGATTTTTTAGAACTAATGCATAGTAATGAAAAAGTAATAATTGATTATATAAATAAAAAAAATACATCAAAAACATTATAATTTGACTTAACCCCACGTTTGTAGTATAATATGGTACCAAATGGGGGTTTTATAATGGAAAAAGAAATATATGAAAAAATATTAAAATATACAAGTATAAGAGGAATAGACATAACTGGATGTGAAACAATTAAAGATATAATAAATGTCTTAGAAGAAGAAGATACTTACTATGTAACACATATTTTTACTTATTTAAGTGATAATGACAAAATTAAATATTGTTACAAAATATATAGGGATTATTTTTTAGATTACATGAAATCATTAGACAAAACTACTCAAAAAAAAGTAATAAAAATGCATAAAGATAACTTAAGAATAGATTACATAATAGTATTTATTGAAAGTCTAGAAAGTGATTTAGAAAAATACGAATATCTTGAACTACTAAGTGATAAACTAAAAGATAACTTGTTAGGCATAAAAAATATAATATTAAGCATGAATGACGAACAAATGAAAATTATTTCTATAAATGCATTCCTAAATGATAAATCATATTACAAAATAGATACTATACAAAAGTTATCAGACGAAGCAAAAGAACTTTACATAGACTCCCTTGAAGATAGTGATGCTGCAAAAGTAATTCTTTCTTTCAATAATAAAGAACTAATAAAAAAATATTCATTACAAAAAAGATTTACAAAATATCGTTCAAAACTAGTTTCTGCTACAAACGATCCTACTTACATTAAAGAAGTTTTTAAATCTATAAACGTTAATAAATTTAGAGTAAACCTAATAGCAATACTAGAAGATACTAATCTAAAAAGAGAATTAACTGAATTATTAAGTGATGCTAATTTAAAAAGTTATTTACTTTCAAACGAAGAAACTATTTTAAATAACTTAATAACTCCGGTAACTGCTTCCGAACTAGGAAAAACTGAAGTTGATAACAAAATTACAATAGGTGTAGAACTAGAATGTTGTAATAAAGAAATAGATAATTACACAAAAACTAAAACTTTACTAAATTATTTTGATGTAAAAAGGGATGCCTCAGTAAGAAGTGGTTTAGAAATAACTTCTCCGATAATGCACTACGACATGGAAAACCTAACACTCTTAAAAAGTTTATGTGAACTCTTAAAAGAAAACAAATTCTACACAGACACCTCTTGCGGAGGACATATCCATATTGGTTCAAACTACTTTACTACGAAAGAAGACTATCTAATGCTATTATATTTGTACAACAATTGTGAAGAAATCCTTTATTACATAACAGACAGAGAAAACACTAAAAAAAGGCCATCATTTGATAGATACGCAACTAAATCAAAAGAAGCATACATAGGAGCGATTGATGAAGGACTATTTAAAAAAGAAAACTTTAATAAAGAAATAACTAGTATATTTAACAAAATAAACCCAGATAGATATAGGGGCTTAAACTTTAAAAATATAGATTCACTAACAAAACAAACAATAGAATTCAGAATGCCTAATGGCGAAATAGATTTCACCGAACTCTTAGCAAACATAAAACTATTCTCTAGACTAATTGAAATGAGTCACAAATTAAATTACCTAGAAAAGACTGACCCAATTAAAGTAAAAGCTTTTCTAATAGGAGAAACAAAAAGTGACATAGAAAAGTTGAATTTGTTATTAGATATACTATTTACCACAGAAAGTGAAAAACAAATTTACATAGATAGGTACACTAAAAACTCTAAACTTGACATTGAAGAAAAAAAGAAGTTTTTAATAGACATAAAAAAACATTTATTTAAAGAAAAAGAAAATCCAGTTATTTCATTTGAATACGATCAAGAAGAAAAAACACTTACCAAAAAAGTGCTTAATTAAAGGGGGAAAATTATGAATATAAGTATAATTGATCACATGAATAAATTTAGAGAAATAGATCTAAGTAATTGTAAAACCAGAGAAGAAAAAATACTTTTAGTTATGAAAAATTGTAAATATTTATACGACAAAAACATTTTCTTTAAACTATTAACAAAAGAAGAAAAAGAAAAATACTTTTGCTATCTATCTGACGGTGACAGAATAACTTACTTACATAAAACAAAAGGTGATATTATAGAAAGAGTATATAATAATGTTATAAACGAAAATGTTCTTGGCTCATATGAATTAGAAAAAATAGGTTCTTCTATTAAAGATGAAAACGAAAGATATAAATATTTAAAGAAAATGTATCCATTAATGGAATCATATTATACATATTTAATAGCCGAAACAATAAATAACAAAGATTACTATGAAGATATAGCCTTTAATATACTAGATAAAAAGCCAATATACTTGTTAAGATTCATAATAACTAAATTTACAGATGAACAAAAAGAAGAATATTTAGATAGATTAACAATAGGTAGTCAAGTCAGTGTAATAAAGTCATTCACTAATAAAGAATTAATAAAAAAATATGCGGAAAAAGAAGAATATTCGCAATATAGATCTGACTTAATAATAAGTACTGAAGAAGAAAACTACATAATAGAAAAGTTTATAAAAACAACTTCTCTTAAACTGAAACTAAATATTATAAATAAAGTTAAAGACCAAAATCTAAAAACTTTTCTGACCTGCTTTTTAGATGACAAAAACATGATGGAATTTCTAATATCAAATAGTTATGAACCTAACGTAAGTGAAAACGTTACTTCTTTAATTAACAGAACAAAAATAGATAACAAAATAACAATAGGTGTAGAACTAGAAACTTGTAATACTAACATAAAAGATTTTGAAAAAATAAAAAGCATATTTACCGACTACTTAATTAAAGGTGACAATTCAGTAAAAAGTGGATTTGAAATAGTAAGCCCAATACTTCACTATAACATACATGACATGAACCTTCTTAACGGAGTATGTGAATTATTAAAAACATGCAAGTTCTATACTGACTCATCCTGTGGTGGTCACATACACATAGGCGCTTCATACCTTACAAGAAAAGAAGACTACCTAATGCTTTTATACTTATACAACAACGTAGAAAACATAATGTACTATATAACAGACAAAGAAGGTACTATAAAAAGAGAAAATGTAAGTGAATATGCAATGAAAACTAAAGACACTTACATAGAAGCAATAACAGAAGGAAAACTAAACAAAGACACAAAAGAAAGTATAATTGAAACCTTACAACAAATTAACCAAAATCGTTATAAAGGTTTAAACTTCAAAAATATTGGACTATATGGCAAAAATACCATAGAATTCAGAATGCCTAATGGAGAAATTGAATTTTCTGAACTCCTAGCAAACATAAAACTATTTGCTAAACTAATAGAAATGAGTCATAAACTTGTAGATATGCCAAAAACTGACATAACCAAACTAAAAGCACAAAAACTTTGTTATATCAAAAATGATGAAGAAAAACTTAATTGTTTCCTAGAAATACTTTTTTCAAATCAAAAAGACAGAGAAATATATATAAATAGATATAAAAAGAACAAAGAATTAACAGAAAAAGAAAGAACAAAATTTGCATCTTTCCTAGCAAATGAACTATTTACTACCGAAGAAATAGTAGTAGACTATGATGAAGAAAAACATGCCTTAGTAAAAAAGATTATATAAATATAAAAAATATGTTATAATTAATACGAAAGGTAAAATATGAGAAAGAAAAAACTAAAACTAAAAAAGAAATTTAGAAATTTATTAAACTTAATAAAATTCTTAATTACATTAGTATTAATTATATATTTTTTAACACTATTCTTAAAAAAAGAAGAAATAAAAAAAGAACCAACACTTATATTAAACACCGAGAGAGTATACTTATCAATTGGTGAATCTTATTCTATTACATCAAATTTATCTAACACAAAGTACGAAACATCTTCTGATATAGTAAATGTTGATGGTTCAGTTTTAACTGGTTTATCTGTTGGTACTGCTAATTTAACTGCAACTAGTAATAATCTTACAAAAAGTGTAGAAGTAATTGTAACAGACTTATACACTATACCAGTAATAAATAACAAAAAAGAAAAATTAACTTGTAATGAGTTTACTAAAGAAGAAGAAACTATTCTTGATGAAGCTTTAGCACTCAAAATAAAAACTGTAGGCTTGAAAACCAGGGCTGGTGTAGTTGCTGCAGCAAGATTTTTAAGTTTAGAGTTCCCTTATAGAATACCATACTTTTATGAAAATGGAAGACTAGTTAATTATGGAGACCAAGACTATGCTGATGGAGAAGGTAGGTATTATCATAAAGGTTTATACCTAACAGAAAATAAATTTTCTAAAATAAAAAGTAGTGTTCATGGTCCAGCTGCCTGGGGTTGCCCATTACTAACTGACACACTGAAAATAAAAGCACCAAACGGCCTAGACTGCAGTGGATTTGTGTCATGGGCCTTATTAAACGGAGGCTATGATGTAGGAGATGTAGGTGCAGGAATAAATGAAGATAGAACTGATGACTTAGATGACTTAAGTACAAAAATGAAATTGAATGAAGAAAACTTTGATGCATCCTTAGTAAAACCAGGAGATCTAATAGGAAGGTATGGACATATCGGAATAATAATAGGTAAAGAAGATAGTACTTTCTACATTGCCGAAAGCCTAGACTATGATTTACACGTACTAACTATGACAAGAGACGAAATTATAGAAAGTGACTGGTTATACATTGAACTAATGGATGACTACTACAAAAAAGATGGTAACTTAAAAGAAATGTGGTAAACTAAATACCATATTTTTTTAGATTTGTATCATAAAATAGAAAATACTTAGGTGGTTTATATGTTAACAAACCAAAAGATACATAAGTAACAATTATAACTATAAGTAAGAATACCTTATTAATATTGAGTTCTCTTCCACTCAGAATCTTATAACTAACATATGCCATAAAAGCATAAACAAGTAGCATTAACCCTATAGAAATAAACATGGTTTCTCCAAATATTTTATAAAGTGGTAAATATATAGTTAAATAAAAGGCAATACTTAAAATGCTAGTTAGCACAGTACTAAAAAAGTGATTATTGTAATAAATGTTAAACTTATCTAATAAAAACTTATCAACTAATCCCCAAACTAAAATAGCTGATACAAATATCTTCATATGTTCCCATATACTTTCATTAACTGGAAAAAATATACTTGTAACTACATTAGGCCACCACTCATACATAAAATGAAATAAAAAACTTAATGCAAAAACACCAATAACATTAATAATTTTAATGTTTTTTAAATTCATGAATCCACCTCATACTAATATTATATTCAAGCAAGGCTTTAAAATAATAGAAATTTTTGGTATAATTAACTTGTGAAAAAATATGTATGTTTTAATGAGTATAAAGCCAAAATATGTAGAAAAAATACTAAGTGGAGAAAAGAAGTATGAATACAGAAAAACACTTTTAAAGAAAGATGTAGAAAGTATACTTGTGTATTCAACCTCTCCAGTTAAAAAAGTAGTCTGTGAAATAAAACTACTTGAAGTAGTAAAAGGAACACTTGAGTATGTATACAGTAAAACTAATAAAGAAAGTGGTATTACTTTAGAAGAATTTAATAACTACTTCAAAAACAAAAGTATTGCCTATGCATACAAACTAGGAAGTATAAAAAGATTAAATTTAACACTAAAAGAAATAGGCGTTCCAACTGCGCCTCAGTCATACCAATACATAGAAAGGATAAAATTATGAAAGTAATATTTTTAGATGTAGATGGAGTACTAAACAATGATGGATATTTTGAAAGAACGAAAAATGAAAAACAAAATAGAATAGAATTAGACGACGAAAACATAAAATGCTTAAAAGAAATAATTGATTTAACAGGTGCAAAAGTAGTAGTCACTTCAACTTGGAAAGAACTTCGTATATATAACGAGTTAATTAGTTATCTAAAAAACTTTGGAATAGAAGTATATGATAAAACTGTTCACATGTCTTATAACAGAGGAGACGAAATACGTGAGTATCTATCTACTCATGAAATAGATAACTTTATTATATTAGATGACGAAATATTTAAAGACTTTAACGAACTGATTTCACATCTAGTAAAAACAGATTTCTATAACGGTGGACTAACAGAAAAACATAAAACATTAGCCCTTAAGTTAATGAATAATTAATCTATTCATCTTGAATGAGTTAAAAAAATGTAATACAATATAAATGCATGGTACATCCAGTACAAATGGTAACTGAATGTCTACCTATTTGTTTTAGAGTGACATTTACCCTAGTGGGTAAGTGTCTGTTTTAATAATAACCAACATAATTGTCAGTATTATTAAAACGATAATCAATCTGTTAAGTACTTTTATTATAAATTTCCTCTTTTTCATGACTACCACCTTCTCATTTTCAACCAAGTTCCCCTGATTTACTTAAGGTTGGTACGCGCGTAGCACTTCCTGCTCCATGTTAACATTATAACGTAATTAGTAGGGTAATCAGGCAATAAAACAAATGAATTTTCACCACCTTTTTTAAAATTCGCAAGAATTGTAGATAACTTAAAACTTATTAACAAAAATTCCTAAAACCAGTAGAAAAAAATAAGTTTTTGATGTAAAATCATATTAGGAGGGAAATAGCATGGGAAAAATAATTGTAATTGAAGGAACTGACTGTTCAGGAAAAGAAACACAAACAAAACTCTTAAAAGAATACTTATTAAAAAATAATATGAAAGTTGCTAACTTTTGTTATCCACAATATAACACACCTACAGGAAGAATAATCGCCGGACCTCTTCTTGGAAAACCGGAGTATGGTGAGACTTGGTTTGGCGACTATGGATCTTTAGATGGAAAGGTAGTAAGTTTGTATTTTGCTGCTGACCGTAGAGAATCACTCCCAGTCCTAAAAGAACTATTAAATAACAATGATGTTGTAATAATTGATAGATATGTATATTCAAACATGGGACATCAAGGAAGTAGACTAGATACATTTGAAGAAAGAAAAGAAATGTATAAATTCTTAGAAACTCTAGAATTTGACTTACTTGGTCTTCCACGTCCAGACTTAGTACTTTTCTTATACTTACCATACAAATATGGAATGGAAATAAAAAAGAACAGAATTGAAGCACTAGACGAAGCAGAAAAAAATGAACTTCACCAAATAAAAAGTGAAAACACTTACCTAGAACTTGCAAAACTATATAACTTTGAACAAATAAACTGTGTAGAAAATGGACTCGTTAGAACTAGGGAAGACATAAGTAAAGATGTAATATCTAAAGTAAAAAAACTAACACTAAAATAAATTAACAATAATTGGTAGATTAAAAAATAATAGAAAATAAATACTATAAATAGGTGTTTATATGAAAAAAATATTATTAATTCTATCAATTTTTTTAATGCTTATTTTTACTCCAAAACTTAATGGTATTATAGAAAACGATAAATATAAAGAATCACTTTATACATTAAATTTCACTAACTTAAACTCTAAAAAACTAAATGAAATACTTCTTGACACAGAATCTATCATTGTAGAAGTAACAGTTAACATTAAAGGTAACGAAAAAACATATAGATTCTTTTCTAGTGAAATCACTACAAACGATAAAAAAATAATTGAAAAAGTACTAAATGACATAACAAATAAAGAACTATTAACTGATATAAAACTAAACGGTATAAAAATAACTAATATTAAATTAAGAACAACTGAATATTTCTATAACATAATTAAAGAAAGAAGTAAAAAGTATGAGTAACTTAAAAAAATATAACATCTTCACTTTTGTTACAACCTTTGCAAAACTATTAATAGAAGTTTTTATTCCTTTAATACTCTATAACATGAACTTTACCATAAAAGAAATAATACTATTTTTAATTATAAAACATGCTTTATGTACAATATTTCTTCCCATAACTAAATTAGTTATAAAAAAGAAAAGTACTACTTTCCTAATGATAATAAGTAGTATACTTTTTACTTTATCATATATCTACTTAAACTTTTTAACTAAAAACCTTTTTAAACTATTAATATTCACAACACTTTTAAGTATGTACTTAACATTCTACTGGGTAGGAAGACATACCTATGCTTTATCAATAATCGAAGACAAAAAAGCCACCGACAACGTAAGCATATACACAATATTCACCATTCTAGGTGGCTTATTTTCTACTTACATAGGTTCCATTTTAATAGAAAAAACCTCATACTTATTTCTATCTATAATTGTACTTTTCTTAATGTTAATAAGTATAATCCCTTTAACAAAAATAAAATCTAAAAAAGAGACAAACGAAATCAAACTAATTACCATAATAACCTCATTTCCAAAAAGAAACTACATATTCACATTTCTTGATCAACTAAGATTTGTCTTAGTAACCATTTTCCCATTATATATTTATCTTAACATTAATAAAAGTTACAAATATATTGGAATAATAAACATAGTCTCAGGTTTAGGAAGCATTATATATATTTACATACTAAAAAAACTAATGGACAAAAACAAGAGTGATTACTTATCTTCATCCCTTTTATATTTAGCCATCACTTACACTTTAAAACTACTCACAAAAAACAACATAATATTTCTAATAATAGTATTCTTTGAAGGAATATTTAGAAGTGTAGTAGACTTAATTACTTTAAGAAACACTTATGTTTATAGTAAAAACTATACTAGACTAAACTACACTATATTTACTGAAGGAATAAATAACATTGGAAGAGTAATTATTCTAACATTATTTTATATAACTAATATATCTCTTGAAAAAATAATACTAATTTGTATATTAGGAATATTAATAAATATATTTATAAAATATGATGATGGAAAATATGGCTACAACAATGTTAAATAAAACCAAACCTATTGTTAAAAACTAACTTTTGTGGTATCATTATAACAGAATAGAGGAGTGTTATATGGCTAGTATAAATGAATTTTTAACAATTGATGTAACAAAAGGTGTAGCTAGACCTGATTGTATATTTAAAGGTAAAACTTATAGAATAACTATACTCTCTGATGTATTAGTTCGTCTTGAATACAATGAAAATGGTATATTTAATGACTATCCAACTTTATTTGCAATAAATAGAAACTTTACAGAAAAACCAAACTTTACTGTAAAAGAAGATGATAAGTTTTTGAATATAACAAATGATTACTTTATATTAGAATACTCTAAAGAAAAACCATTTGTAGCATCAAAACTAGTACCAGACTCTAATTTAAGAATAACATTAAGACAAACAGATAAAATGTGGTATGTAAACCAACCAGAAGTAAAAAACCTAAAAGGTGCAACATATAGTTTTGACTATCCAAAAAACTTTACACTATCAAAAGGACTTTACAACTTAGATGGCTTTGCATCATTCATTGATACAAGTCGTCCAGTATTTGCTAGTGATGGTTTAATTAAAAAGAATCCTAGTAATGGCCTAGATATATACGTGTTTTTATATAGAAACGATTTCCAAAAAGCACTTAACAGTTATTTCACACTTACTGGATATCCTCCACTTCCTCCTAGAAATGCTCTTGGAGTATGGTGGAACAAAAATGAAGACTACAATAGTAAAGATATCGAAAGTCTACTAAATAACTTCAAAAAAGAAGAAATACCACTAAGTATACTTTTACTAGGAAACAAATGGAATAAAACATCATCTACTAATTTGACCCCAGCATACAATTTTAACAAAGAAAAATTTCCAAACATAATAAACTTAGCAAATGAAATACATAAGTCTAATATATCACTTGGAGTAACAATAAACACAATAGATAACTTAAACTCTTTAGATGTAGGCTATAACACTCTAAAACAAACACTTAACATAGAAACAAAAGAAATACCAATAAATGTTTATAACACAAACATCTTAAACACTTTCTACACCGAAACACTAGAAACATTACAAAAAGAAGGCGTAGATTTGATTAGTATAGATAATTTGGAGAAAGACACTATAAAATCCTTTGCAACAATGTACTACACTTACAAGTTTTTAGATAAAAGTACATCTAAAAGAGGGTTAGTATTATCAAGAAACCCTAACATTTCTTCTCATAGATATCCTGCATTATATTCAGGTCACACTACCGTATCATGGAAAACTCTAAAATATCTTCCATACTTTAACATAATTAGTTCAAACTTAGGTCTAACTTGGTGGGCTCATGACATTGGAGGTTATGAAAATGGTACAGAAGACTCTGAACTTTATACAAGATTTATTGAGCTTGCAACCTATAGTCCAATATTCAAACTATCTTCAAAAGAAGGAAGATACTACAAAAGAGAACCATGGTTATGGGATGTAAAAACAAAAGGAATAGTAAAAGAATACACTAAAACTAGACATAGATTAATCCCATACATCTATAGTGAAGCATATAAAACTTATAAAAAAGGTCTTAATTTAATAAAACCACTATACTTTGACTACCCAGAAACTTTAGACGAACCATTATATAAAAACGAATACCACTTTGGAGAAGAATTATTTATCTCTCCAATAACTGAACAAAAAGATAAAGTAATGAATCGTGTAGTACACAGAATATTTTTACCAAATGGTATGTGGTATGACTTTAAAACTGGTAAAAAGTTTCCTGGAGGAAAAAGATATGTTACATTCTATAAAGATGAGGACTATCCAGTATATGCAAAAAGTGGTTCAATAATTCCGCTTGCTATATTAGATGAAGAAGATTTAAATAATACTAAACCTCCAAAAAAACTAGAAATACAAGTATTCCCAGGAGTAAGTAATAACTATAATTTATATGAAGATGACGGAATATCTAACCTTTACAAAGAAGGTTACTACATATTAACAAATATTGATTATAACTATAGAAAAAACAATTACACATTGATAATAAGACCAACTGAAGGTAAAACAGGTATAATTCCTGATAAAAGAGATTATTTAATAAGATTTAGAAATACAAAACGTCCTGAATATGTAAAAGTAAATGTTGGTAAATTTGAAGTAGGCTTCACTACAAGAACTGATGAAAGAGACTTTATTATAGAAATACCAGATATTCCAACAACTCAACAACTTACAATAAATTGTGGAGGAGAAGCAATAGAAATAGATGCAGTAAGACTTATTAATGAAGATATAGATCAAATAATTAGTGACTTGCAAATTGAAACAAACTTAAAAGAAAAAATTGCAGACATATTATTTAGTGACGAATCAATAAGAAAGAAAAGAATATCAATAAGAAAACTGCGTGTTCATGGACTAAATAGATTATTTATTAAAATGTTCTTAAAACTACTTGAATATATAAGTGAAATTTGATATAATTATATTGGTTAGATAATTAACTGTTAAGAAATACTAATATAGTTTTCTTGCATAATTATCAACTCCTTTCTTAAACACACAAGGGCTAAAAGCCCTTTTTAATTGTTAAAATGTAAAAAATACTTGAAAACAAATAAATAAATTGTTATAATACTGATATAAGTTTTATTGAAAAAGAGTAGTAATTAATTTATTCTTTTCTAGAGAGTTAGTATTAGGTGAAAACTAACAAAGAATAACTAATGAACTTGCTTTGGAAAAACATCGCTAGTAAGCGTTATAACTAAAAGTTGCATAATTAACTTTATGAATTAAGGTGGTACCGCTCCAAAAGGAGTCCTTAAATCATAAAGTTTTTATTTTTTGGAGGTAATAAATATATGAAAGAAAAAATAATAATAAACATAATATATTTTTTAGTATCATACCTAATAATATTCTTATTATATAGTTTAGTAATAAATAGAAAAAAGAAGTCTTATAAAGATGCTACTAAGCAAATGGATATATTATACCTGGTTAATAAGTTTAAACTAAATACCAAAAAAACAAGATATAATACCCTGAAATGGATAACTAACATAATAAACCCATTAATTATATCAATTACATTTATAATAGTAACTAATATAAAATCATTTATTTTAGGTATAATGATAGGTTTCTTAGTAATGATGATGTTAATATACTCAATATATGAAATAATTGGAAGAATATTAAAAAAGAAGGAGTTTGATAAAAATGTATAATTTTGAAGAAATAGAAAAGAAATGGCAGAGTTTTTGGGAGAAAAACCATACTTTTGAAGTTAAAAATGAAGGGGCTAATCCATACTATATTCTAGTAGAGTTCCCATATCCAAGTGGAGATGGACTTCATGTTGGACATGTAAGAAGTTATACTGCACATGATGCAATGGCAAGAATGAAAAGATTACAAGGATATAACGTATTATTTCCAATGGGATTTGATGCATTTGGTGCACCTGCAGAAGGATATGCAATTAAAACGCATACTCATCCAAAAGAAATAACAAAAAAATGTATTGACCACTTTAGAAGTCAAATGAAAAGATTAGGTTTTGGTTTTGACTGGACAAGAGAAATAAGTACAACTGACCCAGAATACTATAAATGGACTCAGTGGCAATTTCTACAATTTTATAAACACAACATGGCTTACAAAGCCACAATACCTGTTAACTGGTGTCCAAACTGTAAAATAGTACTTTCAAACGAAGATGCAGCAGGCGGTGTATGTGAAAGATGTGGAAGTGCTGTAGAACAAAAAGAAAAAAGTCAGTGGATGCTAAAAATGAGTGAATACGCAGAAGACTTACTTACTGGACTAAAAGATACTCATTTTGCTGAAAAAGTAAAACTTGGACAAATAAACTGGATAGGTAAATCTACTGGTGTAGAAGTAGACATAAACATTGTAGGCGGAGGAAAATTTAGCATATTCACAACTTGTATAGAAACAATATACGGAATAACTTTCTTTGTAATCGCACCAGATGGTAAACTAATTAAAGAACTTATGCCTAGAATAGAAAACAAAGATGAAGTAAACACATACATTAAAGAAACACTAAAAAAATCAAATATGGATAGAACAGAACTAAATAAAGGAAAATCTGGTGTAGAACTAAAAGGTTTAAAAGCAATAAACCCAGTTAATGGAAAAGAAGTTCCAATATTTATTGGAGACTTTGTATTAGGTTCATATGGTACAGGTGCTGTAATGGCTGTTCCTAGTCATGACCAAAGAGACTTTGAGTATGCTACAGTTCACAATATTCCAATGATCCAAGTAATTGATGGAAGAGAAACTACTTCTTCAGCATTTGAGAAACAAGACTATTTAGGAAAAGGTTGTAAACTTATAAACTCAGAAGAATTTACTGGTTTAACTGTAGAAGAAGCAAAAGAAAAAATCACTAATAAACTAGAAAATATGGGTATTGCAAGACGCGTAAACAACTATAAAATGAGAGACTGGATTTTCAGTAGACAAAGATTCTGGGGTGAACCAATTCCAATGATAAACTGTCCTAAATGTGGATGGGTTCCAATGAAAGAAGAAGATTTACCTCTTTTACTTCCCGATGTAGCAGAGTATGAGCCAACAGATACAGGAGAAAGTCCTCTTGCAAAAATAACTGACTGGGTTAACACAACATGCCCAGTATGTGGTAGTCCAGCAAAAAGAGAAACAGACACAATGCCACAATGGGCTGGAAGTTCTTGGTATTTCTTAAGATTCATGGATGCACATAACGATAAAGAATTTGCAAGCATGGAAGCAATGAAATACTGGGGTAAAGTAAACTGGTATAATGGTGGAATGGAACACACTGCAAGACACTTACTTTATGCAAGATTCTGGGTACAAATGCTATACAATTTTGGCTTAGTTCCAAATAAAGAAATGATAGACGTAAGAGTTTCACATGGTATGATACTAGGTGCTAATGGAGAAAAAATGTCTAAATCAAAAGGAAATGTAATAAATCCTGATAATGTAGTAAATGAAGTAGGAGCAGATGCTTTAAGAGTATACGAAATGTTTATAGGAGATTATCAACAAGATGCCTCATGGAGCACAGACTCATTAAAAGGCTGCAAAAGGTTCTTAGAGAAAGTATACAAGTTAGGGGCTAAACTAAACGAAGAAACTACTTCAGCAAATGAAATGATTATACATAAAACAATAAAAAAAGTAACAGAAGACTTAAGCAATCTAAAATTTAACACAGCTGTATCATCTCTTATGATATTAACTAATGAATTAGATAAACAAGAAAGTATAACAAAGAATGATTATAGAACATTACTTATTTTACTTAATCCTATCGCACCACATATAACTGAAGAATTAAATGAAATGTATGCTTTAGGTAAAACAATATGTTCTTCTTCTTGGCCAAAATATGATGAAGAAAAAACCATTGACTCTACAGTAACAATAGCAGTCCAAGTAAATGGTAAACTAAGAGGTTCTATGAATATACCGATAAATCTTGATAAAGAAGAAACATTAAGACTTGCAAAAGAGTTAGATAATGTTAAAAAATATATAGAAAATACTACTATTATTAAAGAAATAGTAGTACCTAATAAAATAGTAAATATAGTAATAAAATAGAACTTAAAATGAACCAACTCACTAGAGTAGACAATAGAAAGTCCAGTTACAAGTTTAAAACCATGTGTAAAACTAAGAGATGGAAATGATTCTACAACAAACCCATATATAATTTTAGAAACAGAAAATGTTGCTAAATAATTAATTAATAAAAGTGGTTATTCTAATACCACTTTTATTTTTGACCAAAAATTTGTAGAAATATGTCTCAAATGTACTTGCAATATAAAATTATTATTAGTAAAATTTACTTATAAGATAGAAGGAGGATATACAATATGACTAATAATTATGTAAATAAATTAAGTTATATATCTTCACCTACAGTACAAAATAAAGTACTAAATGGGGGGGGGGTTTTTATATCTTCTAACTAACTTATAGTTAAATTGTTTTTTGCTTGAATTAAAATGTATATAATAAGTCTACCCATTTTTTTTTATGTAAAAAAAGGAGGAATAATATATGCAAAAAAAACAAACAATATTAGTGGTTGCTAGTTTACTAGTAGTAGTACTAAGTGTAACACTAGCATATTTTACAGCGCAAATAATAGGAAAGGGAAAAAATGTTACCATCAATAGTGCTGACTTAAAAATAATATTTACTGATAGTGATGGAAGTATAAGTGGTACTAATATAGAACCAGGTAAGTGGAATGTAACTAAAACATTTACTATAGAAAATAAAAGTAATGAAACTTACAAATATAACATAGTTATACAAGACCTAGTTAACACATTTGTAACTAATGGATACTTACAATATAAGATAACTAGTACAAATAATGGATACAATATGACTGAGTTTAAAGATGTACCAAAGAGTGAAACAGCAACAGATACAATACTAGCTTATAGTGTTAGTATTCCAGTAGGAGTAACACAAAGCTATACAGTTGAATTTAAGTATGCAAACGATGAAAGTGTAGACCAAAGTGACGATATGGGTAAGACATTAAGTGGAAAGTTATTTATTACTGAAGGTACAATAGATACTGCGATATACGCGGGATATGAAAAAGGCACTTTAGGTTATCAAATAATGGGTGATAATATAACAAGAAGTACAAGAAGTAACAATAATAATGGAACAAATGACTTTGCAACACCTTTAACTACAACTACAACAGGAACATTATTTACTTCAACAGAAAGCATAGCTGGAAGTACACCAAAAGAAGTATATTATTATGCTGGAAATACAACAAATAACTGGGTAAAATTTGGAACATTTGCAAGTGATGGACCAATAAGGGGATATCTAAGTGGCAGTAATATGTTTTATAAAGAATACACTACTCTAGAAGAATGCAATTCAGCATCTTCTCATAACACTAATTGTTCTTATGCTTGGGGAAAAGGTGACCCAATGTATTGGAGAATAATAAGAACTAACCATGACCAAAGTATAAGATTACTTTATGTAGGAGCTAGTCCAGATACAGAAACTGGTCATATAGGAAAAAGTACATTTAATCCTTTCGACTCTAGTCCAAAATATGTAGGTTATAAGTATGGAGAAGATACATCACTTGATACAATAAGAAATAATACAACAGATAGCACAATAAAAGCATTTATTGATTCATGGTATCAAAATAACTTAATAAACTATACAAAGTATTTAAGTAATGATGCAGTATATTGTAATGATAGAGAGTTAGAAGCAGGTCAAACATATGGTGGTTCACCTTTCAACTATGCATCACATGGAAGACTTGTTACAAATAAGACACCAACATATAACTGTACTAATAACAAAGATGCATTTTCAGGAAATAATAGTGAAGCAAAACTAGATTACCCAATAGCATTAATGACAGCAGATGAAATAGTGTTTGCTGGAGGAGTAGCATATCGAGAAATAAGCACTTCATATTTATGGCTTATAAGTAATAGTGTGGGAACTTATGTATCATCTGATTGGTGGTCCTTGTCGCCTTCTAATTTTGATCCTATTTGGAGCTCACTCTTTTGGTACTGGAGTTATGAACATAAACGCTTTAGCTCTACAAGTAGCGACATTGAACCTCTCGTGCGTCCAGTCCTATCACTAAAATCTTGTATCAAATATAGTACAGGAAATGGGACACCTGAGACACCTTATGAAATAGTTGAAACTTCAAGTGGTTGCTAATAGAATAAATTGGAATAATTTTTAAGAAATAAGTAATTTAATCTTTTTAAGTTACTTATTTTTTGGTACAATAATAAGTGAGGATGTGAAATATGAAACGTGCAATATTAATTGATGGAAATAATTTGTTATTTAGAAGTTATTATGCTACTGCTTATAGTGGAAATTTAATGAAAAATAGTAAAGATTTTCCTACAAATGCTTTATTTGGTTTTGTTAATATGATTAATAAAATTATGAATGAAGAGAAACCTGAATATGTAGTAGTGGCTTTTGATAAAGGGAAAAACTTTAGACATGAAGAGTATGCTGAATATAAAGCTGGAAGAATTGAAACACCAAAAGATTTATTAAAGCAATTTCCAATTGCTTATGATATACTTGATGCAATGGGAATAGTTAGTTTAGGAGTAGATAATTATGAAGCAGATGATATAATTGGTACATTTGCTAGAATGGCTGATGAAGATGATATGTATGATGCAACTATAGTTAGTAGTGATAAGGATTTACTTCAGTTAATTAGTCATGATGTAAATGTAAAACTTCTTAAACAAAAAGATTATATATTAATGAATGAACAAGTATTTTTTGATACATATGGTTTAAAGCCTATTAGAATGATAGATTTAAAGGCACTTATGGGGGATGCATCAGATAATATTCCTGGGGTTAAGGGAATAGGTGAAAAGACTGCACTTAATTTATTACATGAATATGATACTATTGAAAACTTATATGATAATATAGATAGTGTTAAAGGTAAAACTAAAGATAAGTTAATTGAAGGAAAAGAAAGTGCTTATTTTAGTAAAAAAATTGCTACTATATATAAAGAAGTACCTGTTAATATGAGTTTTAATGATATTAAATTAAAGGATAGAAATTTAACTAAGTTAAAGAATATTTATAAAGATTTAGAGTTTTTTAGTATGCTTAAGAAGTTAGATAGTGAAGTAATTAATAATCCTAGAAAAGAAGTAAGTTATATACTAGTTAATGATAAATTGAATATAAGTAAACCATTTTCTTTCTATTTAGAAGTTAGTAATGAAAACTATCATACTGCTAAGTTTGTAGGGTTATCTATATATGATGGAGAGAATACTTATATACTTAGTGAAGATGCAGTTATTATGAATAAAGATATATTTAGTTATGCAGATAGTACTTATGATTTAAAGAAGAGTATATGTTTTTTAAGAAGATATGGTATAGTACTTAATAATTGTAAGTTTGATAATATGATAGCAACATATTTACTTAATTATAATGTTAAAGATGATATTTCTTATATTGCTAATACTTGTGGATATGATATTCCTTTTTATGATAGTATAGTTAAGAATGATAGTGTTATAGTAAGCAATGAACAACTTTATAGTATTTTATCTAGTAAGAGTAAGTATATTTATGAAACTAAAAGTAAATATATTAATGAACTTGTTGATGAAGAAATGATTAATTTGTTTAATGATATAGAAATGCCTTTAGTAAATGTTTTAGCGACTATGGAGATAAATGGTATTAGGGCTAGTAGTGAAGTAATAGATGAGTTACATGATTCTTTAGAAAGAAGGCTTAGTGATTTAACTAAGGAAATTTATGGATATGCTGGATGTGAATTTAATATACAAAGTGCTAAACAAATGGGTGAAGTTTTATTTGAAAAGTTAGATTTACCTCATGGAAAGAAAAAAGGAAAAAATGGGTATTCAACTGATCATGATACTCTTATAAAATATTATGATATGCATCCAATTATTAAGTGTATTTTAGAATATAGAAATTTATATAAGTTAATGAGTGGATATACTGATAAATTAAAGAGTTATATTTTAGAAGATGGAAAAATACATACAATATATAAACAAGCTATTACTAGAACTGGAAGACTTTCTAGTGTACTTCCTAATTTACAAAATATTCCTATAAGAAGTGAAGAGGGTAGAATTATTAGAAAGGCTTTTGTACCAGAAGAAGGTTGTGTTTTATTAGATGCAGATTATTCACAAATAGAACTACGTTTAATGGCACATATTTCTAAAGATGAGAATATGATTAATGCTTTTAATACTGGAGAAGATATACATACTAAAGTAGCAAGTGATGTGTTTGATGTACCAATTAATGAAGTGACTAAGGAACAAAGAAGAACTGCAAAGGCTGTTATTTTTGGTATAGTTTATGGTATTAGTGGTTTTGGACTTGGAGAAAATTTACATCTAACTCCTAAAGAGGCTAAAATATATATAGATAAGTATTTAATGATGTATCCTAAAGTAAAAGAATATATGGATAATATTGTTAGTTTTGCTAAAGAACATGGATATGTTAGAACTTTGTTTGGAAGAAAAAGAGTAATAGATGAGTTAAAGAATACTAATTATATTATTAGAAAAAGTGGAGAGAGAATAGCATTAAATACGCCTTTACAAGGAACTGGGGCTGATATTATAAAGAAGGCTATGATAGAAATTGATAAAGAACTAACAAGAAGAAACTTAAATAGTAAGATGTTAGTACAGGTTCATGATGAATTAGTGTTTAGTGTACCTAAGAATGAACTTGAAGTAACTAAAGAATTAGTAACAAATATTATGGAAAATACATACACTTTATTAGTACCACTTAAGGTTGAAAGTGATATTGGTGATAATTGGTATGATGCTAAATAAATTCATATAAAATGAATGGAGAGAAATATGAGTTCTAAAATATTATTAAAAAGTTTAATTGTTAATTTATTTCTTACAATAGTTAAGTTTATTGGAAGTGTACTAGGTAATTCTAAAACACTTATATCAGATGCTGTACATTCTTTTAGTGATATGTCAACTGATATTATAGGTCTTATAGGAGATAAACTTTCTAGTAAGAAACCAGATAAAGAACATCCTTATGGACATGGTAGAATAGAATATTTAACTAGTATTATAATGAGTTTCTTTATTATTTGGCTTGGACTTAGTATTATGGTTACTTCATTTAATGGAAAAATAAAAGTACCCAATAAAAGTGCTTTAGTGGTTATTGGAATAACTATTGTTATTAAATTTATATTAAGTACTTATTTACTAAAAAAAGGAAAAGAAATGGGGAGTAATATTGTTCTTGCTAATGGAGTAGAGAGTAGATATGATATGTATAATTCTATTTTAGGGTTTGTATTTATTCTTATTTCTTTCTTAGGAAGTGATAATAAGTATTTTAAGTATGCTGATATTATTGGAAGTGTAGTTATTGCTTTTATGAGTATTAAAGTAGGAATAGAAATACTTCTTAAAAATGTTAGTAGTATTTTAGGAGAAGTAGAAACTGATAATAATAAAATAAATTCTGTTAAAGAAATTATTAAAAGCAATTTATATAAAATAAGAAGAGTTACTTTAATTAAGTATGGACACTACTATGATGCTATAATAGATTTGATTTTAAAAAATAATATTAATATTAATGAAGTATATAAGTTAGAACAAAGTATTAAGAAAGAATTAAAAAGAAGTGATATGAGTATTAGGTATGTTACTGTTAACTTTAAACCTAAAATAAGATATAAATAAATTGGTTATGCTTTATATATTATAATTGTAATGTTAATTGATAATTGACTTTTACTTTCATTTATGCTATAGTCATCCTAGAAAGATGGTATACATATATGAAAAAAAGTCTCTACTTGGTGCTGGAAGAGCAGTTAAAACAGTTTAATTAGTTGATTATAATACATTGAATAGTTTATATTAAAGGAGATGAAAGAATGAAAAAGTTTTTATGTATTTTGCTACTTGCGTGTGTAATGATTACTGGATGTGAAAACAAGGAAAATGCTAGTTCTGATGTAAAAGAAAATACTAGTAATGAAGTCAAAGATAATGTTTTAGTAATTAATAGTGAAGCTGATACTTTATATAATTATGCGGATAGTAGTGTTATTTATAGTTTAGCTGATTATATCGCCATTGTTAAAATTGATGAGATTACAGGAGTAGATAATTATAGCTATATTTCTAATGAGTATGTTTTACCTTATACATATGGTAATATGACTGTTATTAAGATTTATAAAGGTAATTTAGAGGAAAATAAAAGTGTTAAGTTTTATCGTTTAGGAGGGTCTATTTCTTATGAAAAGTATTATAATGGTTTAACAACTGGAGAAAAAGAAAAAATTGACTCTGTAAATAAAAACAATTTAAATAAGTATAAGTATGTTGATATATCAGTAGGTAAAAAGGTTGATATTAAGGAAAATAATTATTATTTAGTTTATTTAAAGGGTGGTAACGTTTATAAAAATGAAGATAATGCTTATGGTATATTTGGTTTAGAGTATGGTATAAGGCAAGTTAAAGATAATAATTTAAATAATATAGAAGTACTAAATAATGATAGTTTAAAATATGAAAGTATATCTAGAGTAATAAAATAAGATGCGTGATTGCATCTTATTTTGTTATAGTATGATTTATAATTTCACTATTAAAGATACTTTTGTCATTAGTAATTATACTATATAAATAACTTGCTTTTAGTTCGGTGTTCATTATAATATCTTTTTCAAATTTATTACATACTTTAATATTTATATCTTTTTTAATTTTAGAGTAATATTTTTTACCATTCTTACTTAAACCTAATATTTTAATATAAGATAATTCTTTGTTATTTGCTTCTTCTTTAGTTAATCCAACAAATATATTTATAAGTATTCTATTTACTTTGTTTATGGTAACTCTTTTATTAGAAATATATTTTACTAAATCATCATAGTTATTACACTTTATAACACCTTCATATATTCTGTTTTCTATTCCTTCATCTATTAAATGATACTTGTTAAGAGAATTTTTTTCACTTATTACTTTGTATTTTATTAAATTAAATAGTTTTTCATAGTCAACTTTTTTAATGTATGGTGTAACATTATTAGGAACATATTCTTTAATAGATTCATTTTTATTTAAAAACTCTCTTATTTCGTAAGCACTTATTATATTACTTTTTTTAGTGTTAGTTTTAAAATTATTAGTTCTTTTAATACTTATTGGTTTAATATTATATTTATTTTTAAGTATTTCTTTTATATAGCTTACTCCTAAAATATCATTACTTTCTTTGATTTTTATTCCAGTTAGTTCATATATACTTTTTCCAATACTACTAGGATAGTTATAACCTTTACTCATATAATCTTTAACTAATGAGTCAAATTTTTTATTATCTATTTGTACGCTGCTGGCAAGTGATAATAAGTCTATGTTATTTGTTTCGCTACCAAATACTAATTTTTCTATTTTAAATTCATTTAACATTTTTAATGCAGCATAACTAAATATATCACTTGATTGATTACTATATATAAAAGGTATTTCTAGAACTATATCTATACCATTATTAATGGCTATATTAGTTTTATTCCATTTATCAAGTACACTTATTTCTCCTCTCATTGTATAGTTCCCACTCATTGCAACTATTATAACTGAGTCTGGATACATTTCTTTTATTTTTTTTATTTGATATAAGTGTCCATTATGAAATGGATTATATTCAGTTACAATACCTATTATTTGCATAAAATCACCTGTACATATTTTATCAAAAAAAAATTATTTTGAAAAGTACTAAAAGTGGGTGCTAAACTTTCAGTTTTCTTATTTAGAGTTTTGTGGTATAATGTTGTTACTGGAGGAATTAGATATGTTTGATATTAGTTTACTTAAGAATGATAGTAAAGAAAAACTAGAAATAGATATGGATATTAATTTTACAAGTGAAGACCTCAAAGATACTCCTATAAAAGACGTAAAAGACATAAAGACTAAGGGTACTATTAGTAGAGTTAGTAATGATTTATATCATTTAGAATTAAATATTACTGGAACTTTGGTACTTACTTGTGCTAGAAGTTTGGAGAATGTTTTATATCCAATCGATATTTTTATTGATAAAAACATAGAAGAAGAGCCAAAAAGTGACGAAAAACCATTAATTTTGCAAAATTCACTTGATATTTTTGCAATTGTGTGGGAAAATATTATATTGGAAGTTCCACTTCGTGTTGTAAAAGAGGATGCAAATTTTATAAGTGAAGGAAATGGATGGAGCTTAGTTGAAGAAAATGATAAAGAAGAAGTAAATTCACCACTAAGTGATTTACAAAAATTGTTAGATATGGAGGGAAAAAGATGAAATTAGATTTACAATTATTCGCTGTACCAGCAAGACGTGTTAGTAAAACTGCTAAAAGAGCAAGAAGAACTCATTTAAAGAAAGAGGCTCCAACAGTAGTAACTTGTCCTAATTGTGGTGCACCATTAATGCCTCATCGTGCTTGCACAGAATGTGGTTTCTATAAAGGAAAAGAAGCAGTAAAAGTAACTAAGACTAATAACTAGTTTTAGTTTTTTTTCGACATTTTATTTTATATTTATTAGATATACTAATTATGGGTGAATTTTTATGAATAAAAAGATAATGTTCCTATTAATTAGTGTATCTATTTTTTTGGTAGCATTTATAACTATTAAATACTTTGAGAACAAGTGTAGTTATGTTACTTATTATATTCTCCAGGAAGGGGCATTTAAGAATTATAATGGGGTTATTAAAACAACTAGGAATTATAATAACTATGTTATTTCTAAAGAGGATGAGTTATATAAAATATATATAGGTGTTACTTTAGATAAAGAAGTGTATAATAAGTTAATTAGTATGTATTCTAAGACGTCTAGTACTTATATGAAGAAAGTTAATATTAATAATAAAGAATTTTATAATAAAGTTAGAACTTATGATAATCTTATAAAGAATAGTGATAATTTAAAAGAAGTTGATCTTATTGTTAAAGAAGAGTTAAAACTTTTAAAAAAAATACTTGATTAATATTTATTTAGTGTGTATTATATATATTAAACTTTAGTTACTTTTATAGGAAGGTAAGTAATGAAAATTAAAGATATGTTAAATGAAGAAAAACCTAGAGAAAAGTTAAGTCGTTTAGGAGTAGAAAGTTTATCTGATTCAGAACTTCTTAGTATTATTTTAAGAACTGGGAATAAAAATGAATCAGTTAATGAGTTATCTACTAGGATACTTAAAAGTATTGGAGGAGTTAAAAATTTAAAAGAGATGACACTTCATACTTTGACTCAAATTAGTGGTGTTAAACTAAGTAAGGCTAGTACTATATTAGCTTCTTTTGAACTTGCTAAGAGGTCATTAATTGATAGAGAAAAAATCTTGTTTAAAAGTACTAATGATATGTTTAATTATGTTAAAGGAGATTTTGTTAATGCTAGACAAGAAAAGTTTTTAATTTTATTATTTGATAATAAGTTTAAATTAATAAAGAAGTGTGAGCTTTTTAAAGGAACAATTAATACAATTAATGTACATCCTAGGGAAGTATTTAGAGAGGCTATTAAAGAGAGTGCATCTTTTATAATACTGATACATAATCATCCAAGTGGAGATGTTACACCTAGTGAAAAAGATGATGAAGTAACTAGCATATTAGTTAAAACTGGGAACATAATAGGTATCAAAGTAATAGATCATTTAGTAGTATCATCTGATAAATATTATAGTTATTATGAAAATGCGAAAAAAAAGAAATAAGTAGCATATTATTAAATGGGTGGATAAGAGTGAGTACTAAAGAAAATTTTAAAGAGTTTTTAAAAAGAAATATGTATTTATCTAAAAGTGTTAATAGTGGAAAAACTACATATCAGAAATTATTTGAAACTTATGATATTTATGGAGAAGATAGTGATGTGTGGAAACAGTTTAGAACTGAAGAAAAAGATGTTAAATTAAATAGTAGTGTTAAATCAGTACTAAGTAATTTAAAAAATATTGATATTGATAAACTAGAAGAAAATATTTCTAGTTTGGAAAAGACTCTTGGTTTTTTAGAAGAAATAGTTTTATCTAGAAACGAGAAAAAAGAAAGTAAAAAAAGTGTAAAGAAGAGTGAAAAGAGTATAGAAAGGTTTTTTGATGATTAATGAGATATGATGTTAAAGAAAGTATTTATAAAGATGAGAATTTATTAAGATATTTAAGAGAAAATAGTGGTTGGTATAAACGTCTTAATAGAAATGAAAACTTAGAAAATATGGTAAATGAAATGAAAGAGAAGTATGGTTTAAGGTTTAGAGATAAAGTTGATAAAATAGGTACTGGAATAGACATTATTAATGCATTTATGAATGTTACTAAAGAGTAGATGTAAACTTGATAAAAATGTTTTATAAAGTGTTGACTTACTTAGATAAAATTTGCTATAATGAAGACATAGTAAAGAAAGATATATCTTCCAAGTATGTCTTTTAAGGTAAAGGAGAGGATGATTGGAAATGAAAAAGTTTAATAAGAAAGGTTTTACTTTGATAGAGTTATTGGCAGTTATAGCAATACTTGCAATTTTACTATTATTAGTAACACCAAATATTTTATCAATGTTTAATTCAGGAAAGGAAAATTCATTTGTTCAACAAGCTGAAAGAGTATTACAAGCAGCTAATACTAAATATATTTCTGAAAGTTTAAAAAATAATCGTGCTTATGTGTTTAGTAATGTTTCTGACATAACAGGTACTGATGATTTAGGACTTAGTAATAATTCTGTAAGTTATTGTGTTGCAATTGATAATAAGGGTAATGTGACTGGTTTCTCTGTAAGTGATGGAAGTTATTCTATTAGTAAGAAGACTAGTAGTACATATATTACAGTTGATGATATTACTGCAAAAACTAATGATACATTTACTAATTTAAAAGCTAGTGGTGATACTGGTTTTGTTGCTAAAAATAATGTAATTACTGCAGGTGAAGGAAGTAATGCTCCAACATGTGCTAGTGTACAATAAATAATTTATAAGAGGGAAACCTCTTTTTTTATTTTTGAAAATATTATATAATGTTAATGAAAGGAATGTGTTATGAATTATATACCTCTTAATATTAAAACTCATTATGAAATTTTAAGTAGTCTTATTAAAATAGAAGACTTGGTTTTATATGCTAAAAAAAATAATGTTTCTAGTTTAGGTATTACAGATTCAAACATGTTTGGTAGTTTGGAATTTATTAATTTATGTAAAAAGAATAATATTAAACCTATTATTGGAGTTCCATTTTTAGTTCAAGATGTTAATACTATTCTTTATGCTAAAAACTATATAGGTTATAAAAATTTGCTTAATCTGGTTAGTATTAGAAATACAAGAGGTTTAACTAATAAAGACATAGTTAAACATAGTGGAGAATTAATTTGTGTAATTAGTTCATATGACAAAATAGATATTTTAAGTACTTATTTTAAAGAAGTGTATTTATCATATAGTGATAAAGAAAGTAAGATGAGTGCTTTAAAAGTAAGTGATAAAGTTGTCTATATGAAAGAAGTAAGATATATAAATAAAGAGGATAATGAATATTTAGTTTATCTTAGTTTAATAAGAGATGGTAAAGAAATAAAGTCTTTTAATGAGTATAGTTATGATAATTATTTAGATTATGAAATAAGTGAAGAAGATGTATTAACTACTAAGAGGTTTAGTGATTTAATTAATATTGAACTACCTAAGTATGAGTTTAAACTTCCAAGTTATTCAGTTAATTCTAAAGAATTATTATATAATTTGTGTAATATGGGATTAAATAAAAGGCTAGAAGGAAAAGTATCTAGTAATTATTCTAGTAGACTTAATATGGAGTTAGAGATTATTACTAATATGGGATTTACTGATTACTTTTTAATTGTTTATGATTTTATATTGTACTCTAAAAAAAATAATATAGTAGTTGGGCCTGGAAGAGGAAGTGCTACAGGAAGTTTAGTTGCATATTGTTTAGGTATTACTGAAATAGACCCAATTAAGTATAATTTGATATTTGAGAGATTTCTTAATAAAGATAGAGTTACTATGCCAGACATTGATACTGATATAGAATATTTAAATAGATATAAAGTTGTTAATTATTTAAAAGAAAAGTATGGATTATATAAAGTGGCTAATATAATTACTTTTGGTAGTCTTTTACCTAAGCAAGTAATAAGAGACATTGGTAGAATATTTAATTTTAATACTAATAAGATAGATTTGATAACTAAGACTATTAATGATGAAGTGAGTTTTAGTGAACTTAAACGTAATAAAGAATTTATGAGAGTATATAGTAATGATAATGAATACTATGATTTAATTAAGATATGTAATAAATTATGTGGACTTAAAAGACATACTAGTGTGCATGCTGCAGGTGTTATAATAAGTGATGAAGTTTTAATGAATAGAGTACCTTTATATATGAGTGGTAGTGATATAGTAAGTGGTTATTCTATGGAATATTTAGAGAGTATAGGATTACTTAAAATAGATTTACTTGCACTTAAAAATCTTACTATTATAGATAATATAGTTAAAATGGTTAGTATAAATGAGAATGTGAATATTAAACTAAATAATATTCCTTTGAATGATGTGCCTACTTTAAATATTTTCAAGAATGCAAATACTTTTGGTATATTTCAGTTTGAAAGTAGTGGTATGAAAGGCTTTCTTAATAGCTTGAAAGTGAGCTCATTTAATGATTTAATTCTTTCTATAGCACTTTATAGGCCTGGTCCAAGAGAAAGTATTCCTATGTTTTTAAGTGTTAGATTTAATAAAACAAAAGAGAGTTATATTATTCCAGAGTTAGAAAGTATTTTAAGTGAAACTAATGGGATTATTATTTATCAAGAGCAAATAATGGAGATACTTAAAAGAGTAGCAAGTTTTAGTTATAGTGAGGCTGATACGATTAGACGTGCGATGAGTAAGAAAAAAGAGAGAGTTATTTTAGAATATAAGGGTGAATTTATTAAAAGAAGTGTAAGTAATGGAATAGAAGAAGATAAGGCGAAACTTATTTATGAATTGATTTTAAAGTTTGCTAATTATGGATTTAATAAAGGACACTCTGTTGCATATTCAGTTATTGCTTATAGAATGGCTTATTTAAAAGCACATTTTCCTAATTATTTTTATAGTGTTTTGTTAACGGATGAAGTTAATAATCCAGTTAAGGCTAATGAATATATTAATGAAGGTAAAACTTTAGGTGTATGTTTTAGGTATCCTAGTGTTAACTTGTCTACTAAAGAATATATAGTTTATAATGGTGATGTTATTTTACCTTTAACTATTATTAAAGGTATTAATAAAGATGTTGTTGATGCTATAATTAGTGAGAGAAGTAATGGTTTATTTAAATCATACTTAGATTTTGTTAAAAGATTATTTGATAAAGTTAGTCTGAATGATATAAAGACTTTGGTTTTGGCTAATGCACTTCGTGAGTTTGGGATTAATAAGAAGACAATGATAGAGAATTTAAGTAATTTAATAGAATATTCTAAACTTGCTAGTACTTTAGATGAAGAGTTAATTAGTGTGCCTGAATTAATAATGTATGAAGAGTATTCCAAAGAAGAGTTAATTAATTATACATACATGTGTTATATGTTTTATTTAGATAATCATCCAACTACTAAGTTTAAAAGAGTTCTTACTATAAAAGATATTCCTAAGTACTTTGATAAGTTTGTTAATTTGGTTTTGCTTATTGAAAATATTAGAGTGGTTGATACTAAGAAAAAAGAAAAAATGGCTTTTATGAGTGTCAGTGATGATACTGGAAAAATTAATGCAATTTTGTTTCCTAACCAATATAAATTATATAGTAATTTAAAAAGAGGTAGTGTTATAAGGCTTTATGGTAAGGTTGAAAAAAGAATGAGTGAATATCAGTTAATTGCTAATAAGATAGAAATTTTGTAAATTTTCTATCTTTTTTAGTATTTATTAAAATTGAATAGGTTTTTTAGACAAAGATCAACGAAAAAACGTGGTTTGTGGGGTATAAAATGTGTTAATTTATTAAAAATAGTACTTTGACAATGTGTAGTAAATATGTTAAATTGTTCTTGGAAAGGAGGTGAAATATGAAAAAAGTTAAGGAGTTATTTAATAGGAAATTAATATTTTCGATTATTAGTATGTTTGTCATAGCCGGACTTTCTTTTGTTTATATAAGTAATACTAATAAAGAGTTAAAGGAAAGTGAAGTATATGATTTAGAAGTAGAAGAAAAGAAAACTAATAATTTAGAAATAGAGGAAGCTATTAAATATATTACAATTGATATCAAAGGAGAAGTAAAAAGTCCTGGTGTTTATAAGATAGAAGAAGGTAAGAGAGTAGTAGATGCGATAAATGCCTCTGGTGGACTTACTAAAAAAGCTGTTACTAAATATATTAATTTGAGTAAAGTATTAAAGGATGAAGATGTTATTATAATAAACAATATTAGTGAGTTAAAAAAGATAGAAGATAAGAGAAATATAGAAGAGATTAAGATAAATAATAAAAGTAATATTAGTGTTAAAGAAAGTGATGTTATTACTAATGATAAGAGTGATATTGTAAAAGAAAGTGATAGTAATAAAAATACAATTGTGAATATAAATACTTGTACTTTAGAAGAGTTACTTAGTATTAATGGAATTGGAGAAAGTAAAGCAAAGAGTATAATTGAATATAGAGAGAATATTGGGTTATTTACTAGTAAAGAAGATATTATGAAAGTTAGTGGTATAGGAAATAGTTTATATGATAAATTTAAGGACTATATTACTACAGAGTAATATTTATAGAGTTACTATAGTTGGAGTTATAATATATGCTCTTATAGTAACTCTTTTACCTAAATATGAAAGTGTTTATAAAGGAAGTGAAGAAGATTTCTTGTGTTCTATTGATAACTATAAAATAGAAGAAGATAAGATGAAGTTAGAACTTGTTTGTAAAGAAAAACTAGTGGGTAGTTATTATTTTAAAAATGATGAGTATAATTTTTTTAAGGAAAAAGTTAATATTGGAAATAGTGTTATTGTTAAAGGAAAGTTAGTGTCACCTAAAAATAATACAGTTCCATACTTGTTTAATTATAAAAATTATTTATATAATAAAAGAGTTTATTATACTTTGAAAATAGATAGTATTAAAATACTTAATGAAAATAGTAATCCTTTTATTAAATTAAAAAATAGAGTTATTAAACATGTAAATAGTTATAAAGATAGTACTTATTTATATGCTTTTATATTAGGCAAAACTGAACTAATAAGTGATGAAGTTTTAACTAGTTATAGAGAAAATGGAATAAGTCACTTGTTTGCACTTAGTGGTTTACATGTATCTATATTTAGTTCTATTCTTTTATTTATACTTAAGAAGTTAAGATTCAAAGAAATTTTAAATTATGTTATAATATTTATTTTTCTTTTATTATTTTCATTTATAACTGGGTTTTCACCATCAATATTAAGAGCAACTTTATTATTTTTTTTATTAGGTATTAATAAAGTGTTTTATTTAAATATTAGAACGCTTGATATACTTTATTTAGTATTTATTATTTTAGTTATTATTAATCCATTTATTATATATAATTTAAGTTTTATTTTATCATTTACTGCGGCTTTCTTTTTGATTTTTTCTAGTGATTTATTAAAAGGTAAAAACTATTTTGTTAGTTTGTTTAAGGTAAGTTTACTTTCTTATTTTGCAAGTTTACCACTTAGTATATATTATTTTGGATATACAAATTTATTAGGAACTATACTTAACTTAGTTTTTGTACCTTTAGTTAGTTTTGTGGTTTTTCCTTTAACATTTCTTACTTTTATAATTAGTAAGTTTTATTCAATACTTAATATTACAACTAATTTGTTAGAGAGTTTATCATTATTATTTAACAAGTTTAAAATAATTATTTATTTTCCTAGGATGAATTTAATATTTGTTTTTATTTATTTGAGTATACTTATGTTATATATTAAATTTAAAAAGAAGATATGTTTATACTTAATAATAGTTTTACTTATATTTTTTAAAATTAGACCGTATATGGATAATAATACTTATATTTATTATATAGATGTAGGACAAGGGGATTCTATTTTGGTTGTGACACCACACCTAAATAAGACAATATTAATTGATACTGGTGGTATAGTTAGTTTTAATAAGAATTATAAAAGTAATATTGTTAAAAACAAAACTATTCCTTTCTTTAGAAGAATTGGAATTAATAAAGTTGATTATTTGTTTCTTACACATGGAGACTATGATCATGCTGGTGAAGCAAATGAACTATTAAGTAATTTTTGTGTTAAAAAAGTTTTTATTAATAAGGGTAATATTAATAATATTGAAAAGAAAATAAATAATAAAGAAGTTTTGACGTTAAAAAATTTTGTTATAGATAATATAAACGTTTATTCTTTAAATAATAATGTTTTTAATAATGAAAATGATGATTCTACTATATTACTTTTTAATATATATGACTATAAGTTTTTATTTATGGGAGATGCTAGTATTAAAACAGAAGAGTATTTATTAAATAATTATATTTTACCTAATGTTGATATATTAAAAGTTGGACATCATGGATCATATACTTCAACTAGTACTGATTTTATAAATGTGATTAAACCCAAATACTCAGTTATTAGTGTAGGAGAAAACAATATGTATAAACATCCTAATAAAAGTGTTCTTGATATATTAGATAATACAAAATTATTTAGAACTGATGTGGATGGAACTATTGAAGTAAAAATAAGTAAAAAAGGATATAAGGTTAAAACTTATGTTCCGTAAGAAAGGAGATATTATGAATTATTATGATGAAATAAAGAATATATTAGTAGATAATGCTATTGGAAGGAAAGTAAGAGAATATAAAAGTAATCAAAAAGACTTGGAAAGTTATTATAATGTTGGAAAACTTTTGGTGGAAGCACAAGGTGGAGAAGAAAGGGCTAAGTATGGTGATGGTCTCATTAAAGAGTATTCTAAGAGACTTTCAAGCGAACTTGGAAAAGGATATACTGTGACTAGATTAAAATATATGAGAACATTTTTTGAAGTTGTTAAAAAAAGTCCGCCATTGGCGGACCAATGCAAAAATATAAATATTATATGGTCTAATATATGTGAAATATTATATTTGAAAAATATTGAAGAAATAAAATATTATTTAGATCTATCAAACAAATTATGTCTGACAAAACGTGAATTACGATTAAGAATAAAGTCTGATGAATATAATAGACTTCCAGTGGAAGTTAAAGAAAAGTTAAAAAGTAATGAAGCAGTAAGTACTAGTGAGAAAGTACCATCGCCTGTTGTATTACAAAACTTGAAAATTAATGGGGAACTTACAGAAAAAATAGTACAAAAATGGATAGACGAAAATCCAACTTTATTTTGTGAATCTTTAGGTGATGGATATACTTATGTAAAAAGTCAGTACAAAATTAAAATAGGTGCAAACTATAATTATATAGACGTGCTTTTATTTAATGCAGTTGATTTAAATTATGTAGTGGTAGAGATAAAAGTAACTGAACTTAAAAAAGAATATATTGGGCAAATACAAACTTATATGAATTATATTGATATTAATTTGAGAAAAGAGTTTCACAATAAAACAACGGGGATACTTTTAGTAAGAGAGAATAATAAGTGGTTAATTAAATATGTAAACAATAATGATATTGTTATTAGGGAATTTATTACAAGTAATTAAAAAACAGGAGGTGCAAGATGAATTATTATGATGAAATAAAGAATATTCTAGTAGATAATGCTATTGGAAGAAAGGTAAGAGAATATAAAAGTAACCAAAAAGATTTAGAAAGTTACTATAATGTGGGAAAACTTTTAGTAGAAGCACAAGGAGGAGAAGAAAGGGCTAAGTATGGTGATAGTCTCATCAAGGAGTATTCTAAGAGACTTACAAGTGAACTTGGAAAAGGCTATTCAACTAGAAATTTGAAATATATGCGTAATTTTTATTTGCTCTCAAAAGGGCAGACATTGTCTGCCCTTTTGAGAAATATTAATGTTACATGGTCGAATGTATGTGAAATTTTGAAATTAAAAGATATTAATGAAATAGAATATTACTTAAAGTTATCAAATAAGTTATGTCTTACTACAAGAGAATTGCGTGTTAAAATTAAATCCAAGGAATATGAAAGACTTCCATTAGAAACGAAAGAAAAACTAAAAAATAATGAAGAGATTACTCGAAATGAAAAAGTTCCAGCACCTATTGTATTAGAAAATTTAAAAAATAATGATGGCAAACTTACAGAAAAAGCAGTTCAAACATGGATAAATGAAAATCCAATGAAATTTTGTGATGCTTTAGGAGAAGGTTACATATATGCTGGTAGTCAGTACAAAATCAAAATAGGCTCGAATTATAATTACATAGATGTACTTTTATTTAATTATATATTTAATTCATTTATTGTAGTAGAAATAAAAGTAACTGAACTTAAAAAAGAATATATTGGGCAAATACAAACTTATATGAATTATATTGATATTAATTTGAGAAAAGAGTTTCACAATAAAACAACGGGGATACTTTTAGTAAGAGAGAATAATAAGTGGTTAATTAAATATGTAAACAATAATGATATTGTTATTAGGGAATTTATTACAAGTAATTAAAAAACAGGAGGTGCAAGATGAATTATTATGATGAAATAAAGAATATTCTAGTAGATAATGCTATTGGAAGGAAGGTAAGAGAATATAAAAGTAATCAAAAAGACTTGGAAAGTTATTATACTGTTGGAAAACTTTTAGTAGAAGCACAAGGAGGAGAAGAAAGGGCTAAGTATGGTGATGGTCTCATTAAAGAGTATTCTAAGAGACTTTCAAGCGAACTTGGTAAAGGTTATTCAATACAAAACTTGAAAAATATGAGAAGGTTGTATTTATTTTTTCAAAAAAGACAGACATTGTCTGTCCTTTTTGAAAATATTAATATTACATGGTCTAATATATGTGAAATATTATATTTGAAAAATGTAGATGAAATAGAATATTACTTAAAGTTATCAAACGAGTTATGTCTTACTACAAGGGAATTGCGAAAAAAAAATAAAATCCGATGAGTATAATAGACTTCCGGTGGAAGTTAAAGAAAAGTTGAAAAGTAATGAAGCAGTAAGTACTAGTGAGAAAGTACCATCGCCTGTTGTATTACGGGATTTGAGGGTGGATGGTAAATTAACTGAAAAATTAGTGCAGAAATGGATAGATGAATATCCAACTTTGTTTTGTAAGGCATTAGGTGAAGGTTATTCTTATATAGAAAGTCAGTACAAAATCAAAATTGGCTTGAATTATAATTATATAGACGTGCTTTTATTTAATACAATTGATTTAAATTATGTAGTGGTAGAGATAAAAGTAACTGAACTTAAAAAAGAACATATAGGACAAATACAAACATATATGAATTATATTGATATTAATTTGAGAAAAGAATTTCATAATAAAACAACGGGGATACTTTTAGTAAGAGAAAATAATGAATGGCTGATTAAATATGTAAACAATAATGATATTGTTGTTAGAGAATTTATTGTATTGAAGAATTAATACTAACAAGCAAAATGGTGTAGTGAATTATATAGAGCACTTAAATAAACTAAAAAGTCCAAATACTGGACTTTCATTCGTTATAAAAAATTAATTATTCTCCTTTAATTTTTTTGTTATATTCGTACATTGCTTGTTCATATTTATTATCTCCTGGATAATAGTATTTGCTTGTTTTTATATTGTCTGGTAAATATTGTTGTTTTACATAATGATTTTTATAATTATGTGGATATTTATAGTTAGGACTAGTTGTTCTAATATGTTCTGGAACTCTACCAACATTGCTTTTTTTTAAATCATTTAATGCTGCACTATAAGTCTTTTCAATGGTATTACTTTTTGGGCTTAAAGCCATTTCAATTACCGCTTGAGTAAGGGGTTTATAAAGTTCTGGCAAGCCTAATCTTTCAGACGCCTCTATTGCAGTTAATACTTTAGTTTGAAGAGTAGGGTTAGCAAGACCAATGTCTTCATAGGCAATAACAAGCATTCTTCTATAAAGTATATCAAAGTCTCCTGCATCAATTAGTCTCATTAAATAATGGACTGAAGCATCTACGTCACTTCCTCTTATACTTTTTTGAAATGCACTTATTACATCATAATATCCATCTTCATTTTTATCATAAAATAAATTTGTTCTAGGACTTATTTCATTAATATTATCTATAGTAAAATTAGGACCAAAACTATTATAACAGAATTCTACTAAATTATATGCAAATCTTAAATCTCCTGCACTTAATTTGGCTACATGACTTTTTATTTCATCTGTTAAATTAATATCTGTATATACTTCTTTAACTCTATTAAGTGCATTAAATATATCATCTTCAGTTAATTCTTTTAGTTCTATTAACTGACATCTACTTCTAATTGCAGGGTTAATTGAATGAAATGGATTAGAACTAGTAAGTCCTATAAGAGTTAATTTACCACTTTCTATAAAAGATAGTAATAAATCTTGTTTATCTTTGTTCATTCTATGTATTTCATCTACTATTAAAACTAAATTATCTATCATTTTACTTTCTTCAAATACTACTTCAAAATCTTTTTTACTATTAATAGTAGCATTTAACATTCTATAAGAACATTTTAACTCATTCATAAGCATCAGCGCTATTGTGGTTTTTCCTATACCACTTTTACCATAGAATATTATATTAAATATTTTATTATTTTTAACTAAATTATTAAGTATTTTATTTTCACCAACTATATGAGTTTGTCCAACTATATTGTTAAGAGTATTTGGTCTTAACTTATTTGCTAAAGTTTCCACTTAAATCACCTAGTTATTATTTTATCATAATTTTTACTTTTTTTGTATGCATTTTTGATATTAGTTCTACCTAATATATAATCAGTACTAGTATTATAAAAATCAGCTAATTTATTTAATATATCTGTTGGAATATTATTCTTTTCATTTTCATACTTAGAGTAACCAGCTTGACCAATTCCTAGCATCACAGCTATTTCTTTTTGAGTTAGATCTTTATCTTCTCTTAAATCTTTTAATCTATTCATACTTTCACCAAGTTAAAGATATCATATTCCAAAACGGAATATTGACTTTTATTCCAAACTGGAATATAATTTATGTATAAGATAAGATAAGTTACTACAAAGTAACTAATAGGAGATATTTATATGAAAAAGAGTAGTATAGTTTTGTTAATAGTGAGTTTAATAGTTATAGTTTTTAGTGTAACTTATGCTTTTTTTAAAATTCAAATAATAGGGAATGCTAAAAATGTAACTGTTAATTCTAAAGATTTAAAAATTGTTTTTAATGGGGGTGACAGTATTACTGGAAGTGAATTAGAACAATTTAATTACTCTAAAACATTTACTATAGAAAATAAAAGTGATAATACTTATAAATATAATATAATAATTAAAGACTTAGTAAATACCTTTAAAACAGATGGATTTTTATTATATAAAATAACTAGTGATAATAATGGTTACTTAATGAGTGACTTTGATGATGTACCTAAAAGTGAAACTAAATTTGATACAGTTTTGGCTTATAATGTCAGTATAGATGCGGGTGTTAAACAAACTTATACAATAGAGTTTAAGTATACAAATAGTACTGATATTGATCAAAGTGCTGATTTGGGAGCAAAATTAAGTGGTAAATTATTTATAACTGAGGGAGAAGAAGGCAAATTCACTGGATATGAAAAAGGAACTTTAGGTTATAAAATATTAGAAGATAACCCAACAGTAGGAGTAAGAAGTAATTTTGATGCACCATTTACAGAAAACACACCAAATACAATATACAAATCAGCCGAAAATAATACAGATGTATATTATTTTGCTGGAATAGAAAATTCAAAAGAATCTTATTGTGAATACTGGGATGCAAACGATAGAGCTTATCACAATAGTTTAAATGAAGAATTAGTATATTTTAATTCAAGTGAAGAATATCTTAATTGGTTAGATGATCCAGATAATATAGATCCAACAGTATCTAGTAAAGAAAAGTGCATGCAAAGCGGAATATGTAAAACAGATTATTATATTTTGGGACTTTCTGAAGAAGAATGTAACAATGTAGAGGGAGAATATTATCCTAATGATCAATATCTTAATTGGATACCAGGTAACATTAAAGTGAATAACTGGGTAAAGTTTGGAAAATATCAAAATAATTTTGTAAAATATAGAGGATATTATTCAACAACAGATACTTCATATGTGGAATATTCTACTATGGATGAATGTACATCATCAAGCAGAGCTAACATAAATTGCACTGAACATAAATATGCAAATGCCGGTGATGATATATACTGGAGAATACTTAAAACAAATCATGATGGAAGTATAAGATTAGTTTACTCAGGAACAAGTGTTGATTCAATTGAAGGTCATATCGGAACAAGTAAATTCAGTGAAGATGGTAATAGCCCAAAATACGTTGGTTACATGTATGGAGACTCTGATAACACGCTAGAAGAAGCAAGAACAAATACAAATGATAGTACAATAAAAACGTATATTGATAATTGGTATAAAAATAATCTAATTAATTACACAAAATACTTGAGTGAAAACGCAATATATTGTAATGACAGAGAACTTGAAAGTGGAAGTACATACTCAACATTAGGGTCTTTCAGCTATGCACCAAGAAATAGATTGTTTCCAGAAGAAACAATTGCTAAGCCATCATATAATTGTACAAATATAAATGATGCATTTAGTGTTAAAAACACAAAAGCTAAACTAACATACTCAATAGGATCAATAACTGCTGATGAATTGTTTTTTGCAGGAAGCACCAATGTCACTGCTTTAAGCACCCATATATGGTTATATCAAAATAGTAATGAGCAACAAAAAATGAATGTATTATTTACCATGACTCCTAGTAGTTATTTAGATCGTAACTCAGAATTACTTGCCGCTTTTTTAAATGAAGATAATGGAATTATAAGGGGTCAAAATAATTATGAGGGATTTGAAATTACTCCAGTCATAAGTTTAAAATCATGTGTTAAATACTCAAGTGGAGATGGAACAGCAACTAATCCATACATAATAGAAGAGACTGGAAGTGGATGCTAAGGAGGAACAATATGAAAAAAGAAAATTTTATAATAGTTGGAATAACAATGATAATAGTAACTATTTCGGTATCTTTAGCATACTTTGCTGCCAAGATAATTGGTACACCAAAGGATATAGACTTAGCCATGAAAGATTTGTATGTTGAATTTACTGACAATACAGCGGAACTTAATGCAAGCGGTATAACTCCTGGATGGACTTATGAAAAAACTTTTACAATTGAAAATAAAAGTGAAAGTGAGTATAAATATAATATAATAATTAAAGATTTAGTAAATACTTTTGTTACAAATAACTTACAATATAAAATAACTAATACAAGTAGTAATGGTGGTTACTCAATGAGTGAATTTGAAAATATAACAAAAAGTGAAACTAAGAAAAAAAAGACACTTGCTTATAATGTGAGCATTTCTAGTGGTGTTAAACAAGTTTATAAGTTGGAACTGAGGTATCTTGATAGTGCTGAACAAAATAGTGATATGGGCAAAAAGTTTAGTGGAAAGTTATTTATTACTGAAGGAACAGAAGAACCTGTAACACTTTTCAGTCAAATATTAAAAGATAATCCGACAAGAGGCACAAGAGATACATATGATTCAGTATTTACTAGTGATACAACAGGAACACTATTTACAGCAACTGAAAAGAATGTACATAATACTACAGATACAACAGTATATTATTATGCAGGAAATACAACAAAAAACTGGGTTAAATTTGCAGGCTACTACTGGAGAATAATAAGAACAAATGCAGATGGAAGTATAAGAATGTTGTATTCCGGAACAAGTCATGATACAACAAGTGGATATTTAAGTACACCCGCTATTAAATTTGAATTCAACACTTCATACAATAGTCCAAAATATGTAGGATATATGTATGGAAAAAATGATGATACATTAGTAAACGCAAGAACAAATACAAATAACAGCACAATAAAAACAACAATAGATAATTGGTATGCAAGTAACATGACATCATATACAAAATACCTAAGTACAACAGCAGTATATTGTAATGATAGAACAGAACAAACATCAGGAACATATAACACAGGTAATACATCATTCAACTATGCACCAAATGCAAGAGCATATACAAGTTATGCCCCTACATATGACTGTACAGAAGCAAGTGATGCGTTCAGTGTAGATAATACAAGTGCAAAACTAACATACCCAATCGCATTAATGACCTCTGATGAAATAATACGTGCAGGTGGAAAAGGTGGAACAAAACTAACTAGCCCATACGCATGGTATTATTTAAATAGTGCAAACGGTAGTATAACAGGTTCAACTTATTGGTGGCTGTTGTCTCCTAACGCCTGGTATAGTTCCGGTGCGCACGTATTCATCGTTCTCGGTTCGAACAATCCTGGTTACTTGAGCTACTTCAACACGACTAATTCTAATGGGGTCCGTCCCGTCATTTCTCTCAAATCTTGTGTTAAATACTCAAGTGGAGACGGAACAGCAGAGAATCCATACACAATAAACTTAGATCCGGACATTTCTTGCTAAAACCCTGTCATTACTGGGGTTTGCGGAGCATAAACTTCGTCCGAACATGACTAAAAGAACACAAAAATTGTTAAAATCTGTATTTTTATAAGCACAATTTGAAACTGCATTTTAGATTATAATTTATTTGACTTTTAAAAACTATTGAAAAAAGTTTTAATCCTAATTTAAAAGTAGAAAGAATTCTAATAAGTTTACCTTTAGAGTTCTTTTTATTATATCTGATATTAATTCTACTTTTAACATGATTATGATTTTTTATATAATCTACTGCAATTATATTTAGCCATAAAGAAGCAATACATGCTATTCCATATAAAGTTCCAAATGCATGTAGGTTTTTAGTACTTTCTAAATAAAAACCATTAGTTTTTTGAGATTTAAAAAACATTTCAATTGAACCAAATCTGTGTTTATATTCACTAATTGCTTGATTTGGTTCAATATTAGAAACAATATACCATGGTTCTTCTTTATTTTTTATAGTTCGTGAAATACTTATATTACATTTAAGTAAGAAAGATTTCTATATACTTCATGTTTTTCTTTTTTATCATATAGTAAAAATTTAACATTAGAATTTTCTTTGGCTCTGAAACAATAATATGCTCCTTTACCTTGTATATGTTCTAGAAGTTTTAAATTAAAGAACCATCTATCTACTAAAAAAATAATTTTAGAATTAAGTGGAGTAAATCAATTACTTCATTTACAGCCTTAAAAATAAAGCCTTCACTAAATCATGTAAATGTTAATATTATGTAAAGAAAAGGGAGTTATGTTACTTCTTTTTTATTTATGTTATATAATTATAATGTGAGGTATATGAATTATTTGGATGATTATATAATATTTTTAAAAACTGAGAAGAAGTTAGGAACTAATTCTATAACTAGTTATGAGTTTGATTTAGATAGTTTTTTTAAGTTTTTTACCTTAGATGTGGTTAATTGTACTAAGAATGATATTTTAGGCTATATTGGGTCTTTAAAAGGCTCTAGTGTTAGTACTATTAATAGACATATTAGTTCTTTAAAAGGGTACTTTAACTACTTATTAGAGAATAACTATATTAGAGTTAATCCTATGGAAGACATTAGTACTTTAAAAAAGAGTAAATTGTTACCCAAGTATTTGAGTATAAGTGAAGTAGATAATTTACTTAATATAAAGTTGGTTACTCCATTTGATTATAGAAATAAGGCAATGCTTGAACTTATGTATGGAACTGGACTTAGAGTTAGTGAACTAGTTAAGTTAAAGTATTCTAACATAGACTTTGAAAATAGTTTAGTTAGAGTAACTGGTAAGGGTAAAAAGGATAGAATTATTCCTATGGGAGAAGTGTGTGCTTATTATTTAAAAATATATTTAAGTGAGTATAGGAATAAACTATTAAAGAGAAATACATATGATGAAGTATTTCTAAATAATCATGGTAAACCTATTACTAGGCAAGGATTTAATTTTATTCTAGAAAATATTAAAGAGTGTTCAGGTATTACGAAAACACTTACTCCTCATGTGTTAAGACACTCGTTTGCAACACATTTACTTGAAGGAGGAGCAGATATTAGAAGTATTCAAGAAATGTTAGGGCATGAAAATATTAGTACAACTAATATATATACTGAAGTAGTTAATGATGTATTAAAAGAGAATTATTTAGGGTTTCACCCTAGAGCTAGAAAGGATAGTTGATTATGTTTAAAAGAGTTTTTTTGATAGTAATGGATAGTTTAGGAGTAGGAGCATCACCTGATGCGTCGAAGTTTGGAGATGAAGGTGCTAGTACTCTAGGACATATTTTAGTAAATGATAATTATCATTTGCCTGTGTTTGAAAAGTTAGGATTAGTTGATTTAGTGAAACATGAAAACAAGTATAAAATAGGATATCATGGTAAGTTAGAACCAATTAATAAAGCTAAAGATACTTTGAATGGTCATTATGAAATGATGGGAGTAGTTTATGATAAACCTTTTATGACTTATCCTAATGGTTTCCCTTTAGTTTTAATTAGTGAAATTCAAAGAGTAACAGGAAGAGAAGTAATAGGTAATTGTGTTCATAGTGGAACAGAGATTATTAAAGAACTTGGTGAAATGCATATGAAAACTGGTGCGTTAATTATATACACCAGTGCTGACTCTGTACTTCAAGTTGCTGCTCATGAAGATGTTATTCCTGTTGATGAATTATATAGTATTTGTGAAAAGATTAGTAAACTTGTTTTTAATGAAGAATATAAGATTGGAAGAGTTATTGCTAGACCTTTTATAGGAAAACCTGGTAACTTTACAAGAACACCTAATAGAAAAGACTTTACTCAAGAACCACCTAAAAATGTTATGACAATGCTTTGTGATAAAGGGTATGATGTGATAGCATTAGGTAAAATAAAAGATATATTTGCTGATACGGGTATAAGTGTTGGACTTAAAACTAAAAATAATATAGATGGTATTATTAAGCTAAATGATTTTGCAAGAAGTGACTTTAATGGTTTATTATTTCTTAATTTAAATGATTTTGATAGTAGTTATGGACATAGAAGAAATAGGGAAGGGTACTTAAAATGTTTAGAAGAATTAGATTATTATTTACCTACTTTCTTAAATAGATTAAGAGATGATGACTTAGTTATATTTACTGCTGACCATGGAAATGATCCAACATATAAAGGGACTGATCATACTAGAGAATATACTCCAATAATATTTTTTAGTAAAAGTTTTAAGTACAGAGGAGAACTAGCTACGAGAAAGAGTTTTGCTTGTATAGGTGCTACTATCTTGGAGAATTTTGGAATAGAAAATACTTTAGGACTAGGGGAGAGTTATTTAGATAAATTAAAATAAGGAAGACAATTATTAACCGTCTTCCTTTTTTAGCTATTTACATCTAGATTGATTTCTAGATTGACTTCTAGCACTAGTTTTTTTAGTATTACGTGCATTATTTTTAGCACTGTTTCTACTAGTATTTCTAGCGTTATTTCTCATGTTAGCCACTTATATCACCACCTGTTATTATTATTGGTTGAATATTTAATTTAATGCAAATAAATAGTAAAGTTTAGTGGTAATTATTAGCATAATCTTGAATTATTTATGAAATGTAGTTATACTTTATTTATAGGGGAGATGATTAATAATTGAATAGTGAATACAAGAAAAGATTAATAAGTATAGTTTTATCTATAAATATACTAGCGACTGGTTCTTTAATGAGTGGGTGTGAGTTTAACAATAATAAAACTAGTGAGGATGTTCCTGTTAGTAGTAGTTCAGCAATATTAGACTATAATGACTTAAATAATATTTTAAGTAAAGTAGATGGATTTGTTCATATACTTAATTATAAAGAAGAAAATAATTATTATGTTGGAACATTTAAAAATGATAATGATGTTATATATAAATTAATAGACAAATATGGTAATATTTTAGAAGATGACTATATTGATGTAAATATAGTTAATGATAATAAAGTTATTTGTAATAGTTATACAAATCAGGTATTTTATTTGTTTGATTTAATAAGTGGAGAAAAAATTATGATAAACTCTACTTCAATTGATACATTTAATAATTATATTTTAGTAAATAATACTAAAGAACTAGATATTGTTGATAGTAATGGAACTTCAAAGAAGAGTTTAGTAACTGAGACTAATGTAATGGATTTAAATGGAAATTATTTATTTGATAAAGAGTTTAATTCATATGTAAAAAATAGCGAGTTAGGACTTTTGTTCTTAGATAAGGATAATATATGTACTGTTTTTGATACGATTAATAATAGTACTAAGGATATTGATGGAACAGTTAAAGAGTCACTTCTTAATTATGTTATTATTAGAAATGAGAAAGAGGATACTCTATATAAGGTAAATAATGGTGAGTTTGTTAATACTCAAATAAGTGCTAAAAATTTAAAGTTTAGTATAAAAAGTGATGAAAATATTTATTTGTGTTATTATTATACTGTTAATAAAGGTAATTTATATCAAACATTCTATGATATTATTGATGTTAATGCTAATAAAATAATTAGTAATATTAATTATGATAAAGATGTTATTTTGTTTAATAGTGATAATTATATTTATATAGAAGGTAATATTATTGGAAGTAATTTAATAGATGGTAGTATGATAGCGCATTCTTATTTTGATGAGTATATGGTATACAATGATATTGTTTTGTTTAGATATCAAAGTGTTTATTCTTATATAGATAAAGATGGTTATATTAAAACTAGTGAATGTAAAGACTTTAATGAGTTAAAAGACTTTGTTAGTAGTAGTAATGTACTTTCTTTAAATAATAATTGATTTTATATGTGTTTTAGTATATAATATTGTACCAAGATGGTGATGAAAAGTGAAAAAAGAAAAAGTTATTGCACTAATGCTTGCTGGTACAATTTTTAGTGGTAGTTGCACATTTAAACTACTTAACGATAATAAAAAAGATAATAATGATGCTCTTATAGAGAGTACTACTGAGTTTAAATATTATAATATTGATAAGAAAGATAATGGTAAATATAGTATTACAAATTCTACTGGAAAAATTATATTTGATGATGTGATTAATAGTAATGTTTTATGTGAAAATAAACTTTTGCTTCAAATAACTGAGGAAGATATTAAAGAAAAATTATATTATATATATGACTTTGAAAATGAAACAATTATTGAATTTAATGCACTTGAAGTTTACCCTTATGGGAATAGTGGGTATTTCGTGAAAAAATGTTGGACTTCTGTTCCTTATTATGAAAATGATAAAACAATAACAAATAATTTTCAGGGTTATTATGTGTGTGATAGTTTTAATAATGATGTTAATCTTGAAGGGTATATAAACGCTTATATTCCATTAGAAGAAGGATATCCAATTGTTTTATCAAATGGAGGCGATAATAAACTCTTTTATTCAAAAAGTACTAATAATTTAACTACAATTGCTTTTAAAGCTAATATAAAAAGTGTGTATCATGATTATATTGTTGTTAGTGAAAATGAGAATGATAGAGTACTTTACTTTGATAGTAATGATGTTTCTTTAATGGATATAGAAATGAGTGGGAAAAATATTTTTATTAAAGGGAAGAGTAATAGTAATATAGAGAATTTACTTATATGCGGTATAGGAGAAGATGAAAAGGTTTATTCTACTTTAATTCATGATTATATTGACTCTTTAGACCATGTAAAATCAATTAGTATAGATGATATATATGTTTTATATAAGAAAGATAATTATTCTTCTTTAATAGATATTTATGGTAATAAATATTTTAGTAAGTACTGCGATAATATATATTTTACAGTTATGTTTAATAATTTAAATACACCTTGTTCTTTTGTACAAATAGGTAGTAGAGTAGTGGTGTATGACATTAATGGAAATGTTATTTATGATAAAGAAAGTTCTATAGATGAAGCATGGGAAAGTATAAGCAATATGAATGTACTAATTAAGGATTCTATAGTTAGTGAATATAAAAAAAGAGTATTAAGTTTATAATTATAATATTCTTTTTATTTTGTAATTCTTTTTTAATTAATTTAATATTATTATATGGGAGAAATTTTATGAGTAATGTCACTTTATCACTTTTAATATCATTTTTAGCAGGTATTAGTACATTTATTGGTGGTTTGGTAGTATTTATTAGGTTTAAAGATAAAAATAAGTTTTTGGCTTTTAGTTTAAGTTTTAGTTTAAGTGTTATGTTATCCATTAGTGTATTTGAACTTATTCCAGAAAGTATTATGACACTTTTAAATAAGATGAGTTTTTTACTTGCATTTTTATCTGGATTATTAATGTTCGTTTTAGGTAAAATATTGGTTAATAAAATCACTTACAAAACCCACCTACTTTCAGGAAATAGTCTTTATAGAGTAGGGGTACTTAGTATGATAGCACTGATGATACATAATTTTCCAGAAGGAATTGCTACATTTATGGCTAGTTATAATGATATTAGTACAGGAATTAGTTTAGGTATTGCAATAATGCTTCATAATATACCAGAAGGAATAAGTATTGCTGTACCAGTCTATTATGCAACAGGTAGTAAAAAGAGGGGACTTTTTTTAACTTTGGTTAGTGGACTTGCTGAACCTTTGGGAGCATTTGTGTCTTATATTTTACTTAAAAATTATATTAATGATGTTACGATTAGTTTGGTATTAATTTTAGTTGCAGGTATAATGATGAGTTTGGCTATAGATGAAATGATACCTGAAGTTAATAAATATAATAATAAGGTTATTAGTATTATTGGAATGATTTTAGGACTAGTATTAGTATTAATTAACTTATATTTATTTTAGTTTTCTTTCTTATTCATAAGTTCCGATAATATATATTATGTTAAGTTCTATTTTTAAGAAATAATTAGTATGATGAATTATCATTTATTAATTTAGATTTGTACTCTACTTTATTATCACTTAAAAAAGACTAGAAATTCTAGCCTAATTTTGTTTTTCTCCAATTACAACTTTTCTTGTTTGTATTTCTGCAATTTTATTAATTACTTCTTGAGCATTTTCAGTAGTTATTTTGTCATAACCAAGTTCTCTTAAAGCTTGTATTTTAACTGTAGTAAGTTGTTGTGTTCTACTTAATACTTCTTCTTTAGTACTTTCTATTTCTTTAACAAACCTTTCGTGAGATGCTATTAGTTTGCTCTTAGTTGCTCCTCCATTATTGTATAAGTTCATTGCAGTAAATATAATGCTTTCTAGAATGAACTGGGCTGTTTCATCAAATTTAAATTCCATTGGGTCACTAAAACCTGTTGTCTTTGATAAGTATGCAAAAATGTACTTAATTTCTGGAATTGAATCTATGCTTTGAAGTACATGATATAAGTATAAAAATTCATAATATGTGTTCTTGTTTTTTTCTTCAGTAAACTTCTCTTTTATTAAATTAATTAAATCTGTTACTAATGTTTGTTCTTCTTTATTTAAATCTTTTAAATTAAAATATGAAGCATCATCTATATTTCTTACATTTTGATTAAGTCTAGACTCTACATCTTCTAAGTATTCAGCAGTTACTTTTATTTTACCAATTGATTCTTCACTACCATCTTCTATATTTAGTAATTTAAATAATAAAAGTTTTTTCTCCTTTGGCCATTTATTTAAATTTTCTAGTTCCAAATAATTATATATCATTTGTCTTGATACACCTAAGTATTTGGCTAGTTTTACCTTTGATATTCCTAATTCTTGTAATAAATCATTTAAGTTTGTCATTTTTTTAATACACTCTCCTTCTATGTTATAATCTAATTGTACAACAGTTTACAGTAGTATGTCAAGTGTAAAGTAAAAGAAAATTAAATGTATATTAAAAAGAGTAGTTTATACTACCCTTCTCTTTCGAGTTTTAATTTGTTTTCTAGTTGTTTTGGTTCAGTTATTTTAGAAATATTTTCAAAATTATAATAATTTTTATTATTTATTATTTTATATTCTTTTAATTGAGCTTCATTATTTGGAAGTAATCTCA